>OLGZ01000034.1_pt1 | contig 135043 bp, 116 predicted proteins | sample 1605981 | NCBI WGS metagenome assembly OLGZ01 (sample SAMN03283291) | human gut metagenome | biome: human-associated habitat; material: feces | host: Homo sapiens | place: Peru | collected 2012
CCCGCCTCTGTTTGGTTATGGGCAAAAGAGATCTTCCGGTTACAGTGGGTACATTTCATGGAATCTATTATGGAATCCTGAAATGGGCTTACCGGATGAATCAGGAAAATATTCTTTCAGAGACAGAAAAATATCAGATTTTACGTGGCGTGATCAACAAAGAAAGAATGGAGATCTTTGATGAAGAAGATTTTATTCAGGATATTGTGGCAGAGATTGGAAAAGTGAAGAATAATCGGATTCCGCTGGAAGAATTTGTATCAGAAAAATGTAGTGCAGATGCTTTTCGCAATATTTACCGTAATTATGAACAGCATAGAAAAGAACTGAAAAAGATTGATTTTGATGATATGCTGGTACTTTGTTATGAGTTGTTCCGGTCAAGACCAGATGTACTTGCACAGTGGCAGAAGAAATTCAGATACGTTTTGATTGATGAATTTCAGGACATTAACCGCATTCAGTATGATGTGATCCGTATGCTGGCCCAGCCGGAAAATAATTTGTTCGTAGTGGGGGATGACGATCAGGCAATCTACGGATTTCGTGGAGCTGATTCAGAATTGATGCTTGGATTTGGAAAGGATTTCCCTGATGCAAAACAAATCCTGCTTGGAATGAATTATCGTTCGACAGCAAATATCGTACAGAATTCTTTGAAACTGATTGAAAATAATGTGGAGAGATACAGTAAAAAACTGGAAGCAAACCGTGAAGGCGGTTCCTGCCTTCATATTCAGGAAGTGAAAGATCCGGTGGAAGAGGCAGAATATGTTCTTGAAGAGATACAGAAATGTAAGGAGAATGGCATAAAAGAAGAGGAGATTGCGATTCTGTTCCGGGTTCATACAGATGCGAGAGCAGTGGTAGAAGCAATGGTGGAGCGGAAGATCCCGTTTCAGATGAAAGAACATCTTCCAAATATATATGAACACTTTATCGCAAAGGATATCATGGCATATTTCCGACTGGCAACAGGAGCCCGGAACAGACAGGATTTTTTACAGGTAATGAACCGGCCAAAGAGATATCTTGGAAGAGACAGTGTAGCAGGAACGAAGGTTTCTTTTGAAGACATGCGGAAGTTCTATTGTGATAAAGACTGGATGATCGACCGGATCGATCAGTTTGAGTGGGATGTTAAGATGCTTATGAAGATGGCTCCGTATGCGGCAATCCAGTATATCAGAAAAAGGATTGGTTATGATGATTTTCTGAAAGAGTATGCATTTACACATCAGATAAACAGATCTGATCTGAATGAAGTACTGGCAGAGATTGAAGAGGCGGCGAAAGCATTTACAAGTGTTGAAGAATGGTTTACGCATGTAGAAGAATATACGGAGACACTCAGAGCAAAGGAAAAGGAAAGAAACCGACCGCGTCCGGGAGTCCGGCTGATGACGATACATGCTTCTAAAGGACTGGAATTCAAGCAGGTATTCCTGATTGAAGCGAATGAGGGAAGAATCCCGTATCAGAAGGCAAAGACAGACAAGGAGATCGAAGAAGAGAGAAGATTATTCTATGTGGCAATGACAAGGGCAAAAGATTTTTTGAAGATCTGTTATGTGAAAATAAAAAACGGGAAAGAAGTTACTCCCTCCCGTTTTGTAGATGAACTATTGAAAAGCTGACCGGATGTCAGCCACTTTGCTGACATCCTTAAAACCTAGTCCTCCAGGTCATCTAATGCATCAAGATCGATGTCACCGAAATCCTGTGTATCCAGCCATTCGTTGAATATAGTGGAAACACGGTCGAACTCTTCATCTTCTTCGATGTTCTCAAGTCCAGGTTCTTCCTCTTCTCCGTTATCAATGAAACGATACAGATAGATCTGACCGTCTGTGTTGTCACCGTTCTCGTCCAGTGGAAGAAGTGCGATATACTCCTTTTCATCTGCTTCAAAAATATTGAGAACAGCGCATTCAAGTTCCTCGTTATTCTCCAGTGTCAGAGTGACTGTGAGGGATTCGTTTTCGTTCATAATCTTCTCCTTTAAATCTGTAGTGTATTTCATTTCCGCTCTGATCAGCCAGGTGATCAATACGGGAATGACCAGCTATCTTGATGGTAACAAAAAGGGAAGAAAAAAGCAAGATAAGATTGACTTTCGGTTTAAACAAGGTAGAATAAAAGTGTTACTGATAGAAGTGAAAGGATAATAGACAATATGAAGAAAAAATGGATACTGTGTACAGTGGCAGTTTTGTGTATAGCGGCAGCACTACTTGGGTGTGGCAAGAAAAATGTCGGAACACCGGAAGATAATGCAGTGGTAGAAGAGGATGATAAGAAAAATGACAATACAGAGGAAGGTGGCAGACTGTTTGGATTTAGCGGCATCGATATGTCGAATCCTTTTTATGACACATTGAAAAATTCCGTCCAGACAGCACTGGAGGCTCAAGGTGACCGTCTGATGGTTCGTGATCCGGCATCAGATGCTGATTTGCAGAATGAACAGATTCAGGAGCTGATCAATGAGGGGGTACAGGCAGTATTTCTTTGTCCGGTGGACTGGGAGAAGATCACTCCTGCACTTGAAGCCTTAAAAGAGGCAGATATTCCGGTGATCAATCTTGATACAGAAGTAAAAGAGACAAGCCTTGTATCTGCATTTGTAGGGTCAGATAATGAGAATGCGGGATATGTGTGCGGACAGGATCTTCTGGTCCAGAAACCAGATGGCGGTAAAATTGTGATTGTAGAAAGTCCTGGGGTAAATTCAGTGAATGAAAGAATTACCGGATTCGAAGAGGCTGTAACAAACAGTGGATTTGAAGTGATAAAGAGAATTGAGGCATTAGGAGACAGCAGCAATGTAAAGGATGAGATGACGCAGGTTCTGAGTGAAAACAGTGAGATTGATGCTGTTATGTGCGGAAGTGATCCGATGGCAGAACAGGTGATGGCAGCGATCACAGAAGCGCAGCGAACGAATATCTGTGTATATAGTGTGGATGGTTCTCCGGCGACAAAGACAGCACTGGTGAATGGCACAGGAGGAATGACCGGAATTGGAGCGCAGTCCCCAATCAATATGGGAAAGACAGCAGTAAAGGTAGCGACAGCATTACTGGCAGGCAGGGATTATGAGAAAGAAAATTATGAGGAAACTTTCTTTATAAATCGTGATAATGTTGAAATGTACGGAACAGATGGATGGCAGTAATTTATTGATTGCTCAAGAAAGGGGTTAACTATGAGGAAGATAAAGGGGAGTCCGCAGCCATTTGGAGTGGATATCAAAGGCAAAAATATAAACTTTGCAGTTCAGGTAGCAAAAGGGAAGAACTGTGAACTTCTACTGTATAAGAGAGGAAAAGAAGTTCCGGAATATCAGTTTGACATGCCAGAGGAAGAAGGCGTTGGAGAAGTACGTTTCTTAGCTGTTGAAGGACTGAAAGCAGATCGGTATGAATACAATTTTCTGATCGATGGGAAAGTATGTGTGGATCCATATGTAAAAGAGCTTGCGGGAAAAGAGAAGTTTGGTGTAGAACGGAAACTTCAGGAACATCAGATCCGTGGGAAAATTGTTTCAATGGAGGAATATGACTGGCAGGAAGATCAGCGCTTACATCTTCCATGGGAAGATGTAGTGGCTTATGGTTTACATGTGCGTGGATTTACCAGACATTCTTCTTCAAAAGTGGTGCATAAAGGAACATTCCAGGGAGTTGTTGAAAAACTGGATTATTTAAAAGAACTTGGAGTCAACCAGATCCAGTGTATGCCAGTCTATGAATTTGAAGAGTGCGGAAAAACAAAAGTGAATTACTGGGGATATGGTAAAGGCTTTTATTTTGCACCTAAAAAAGCATATGCATCCGGGAAAAGCGCAGTTCGTGAGTTGAAAGATATGGTGCGTGCATGCCATAGCCAGGGCATAGAAGTTGTACTGGAGATGCCATTTGTCCCGGGAATATCAGCAAATTATGTAACGGAATGTCTGCGTTTTTATATGCTGGAGTACCATGTGGACGGATTTGTCCTGAATCCTTATAACGTGCCGTGGGAGCAGCTGATGGAAGATCCATTTTTAAAAGATATCAAGCTGATGCAGAAAGATGATGGTTTTCAGAATGTGATGCGCCGTTTCTTAAAAGGTGATGAGAACATGGTCAATGATGTCATATGGGCATTGAAAAATCGTTCATCAGAAAATGGAAAATGTAATTATATTACAACGCAGACAGGGTTCACATTATGGGATTTAGTGTCTTATGATTGTAAACATAACGAAGAAAACGGTGAGAAGAATCTGGATGGACCAGATTATAATTACAGTTGGAACTGCGGGGCTGAAGGACCGAGCAGAAAACGTGCAGTTGTCAATCTTAGAAAAAATCAGGTGAAGAATGCATTAGAACTCCTGTTGACAGCTCAGGGAACTCCATGTCTTCTTGCAGGAGATGAATTCTGTAATTCACAGAGAGGAAATAACAATGCATATTGTCAGGATAATGAGACAGGATGGGTGAACTGGACACAGCTGAAGAAAGATGACTGGCTGTTTCAGTATATAAAGAAACTGATCGAGCTGAGAAAAGAACATCGTTGTTTTCATCAGAGTACAGCATTATCCGGAATGGATACCACGAGATGTGGCATACCGGACGTATCTTATCATGGAGAAAATGCATGGCAGGTAAAAGCAGAAGTTTCCAGCCGTCAGTTAGGTGTCCTGTATTCAGGAACGAAAGAAGGGGAGCCCCCTTGCTTTACAGCGTATAATATGCATTGGCTGCCGCATCACTTTGCAATACCATCGATCGGAAAGAATGTGGAATGGTATCTTGTTATGACTACAAAAGATGGTGTGCTTTGTGAAGCGAAAAAGCTGGAAAATCAGAAAGATGTATTACTGGAAGAACGCAGTGTGGCAATTCTGGTTGGACGTAGGACAGAGGAAAAGAAGAGTCGTCCGGAAAAGAAACCGATTCATACAGCTAAGATGCAGAACGTAAATAGAATAGAAAAACGGCAAAGAGCAGAAGAACTTCGTAAAGAAGAACAGCCGGTCAGAGAGGAAAAAGTATGAAGGCATTTGCACATTTTTGTACCATAACAAAACACAAAAAACTGGTCTTAAAAGAGTGCTTTCGTGTTGGTTTGTACAAACAGGGACTGCTCCATGATATGTCAAAATACAGTTGGACAGAATTCCGTGTAGGATGCAGATACTATCAGGGGACAAGAAGTCCTAATAATGCTGAACGGGAAGAAAAGGGGTATTCTTCCGCATGGCTTCACCACAAAGGCAGAAACAAACATCATTATGAATATTGGATTGATTATAGCCTGGAGGGACCGAACCTTCTGGCGGGAATGAAGATGCCGGTAAGATATGTAGTAGAGATGTTTCTTGACCGCATTGCAGCAAGTAAAGTGTATCTTGGGGATGCATATACCTCTGATGCACCACTTGCTTATTATGAGAACGGACGTGCAGATGAGCTGATGCATAAAGATACAAGAGAATTATTAGAAAAACTGCTTCATATGCTTGCAGAGGAAGGCGAGGAAACTACTTACAGATATATCCGGAGAGAAGTATTAAAAAGATAAGAAGAGGGAGTGTAGGCAGCAGTGAGACTATATATTGTGCGTCATGGAGAGACGGATTGGAACAAGAAAAAACTGGTACAGGGACGAAAGGATATTCCTTTAAATGAATATGGACGTCATCTTGCCCGGGAAACTTCCTGTGGAATGAGACAATACCAGATCGATCTGGCTTATACCAGCCCCCTGCGGCGTGCAAAAGAAACGGCAGAAATCCTTCTTGAAGGACGCAACATTCCGCTTTATGAAGACCAGAGGATTCAGGAGATTTCTTTTGGCTCGTACGAGGGAATGTCCTGTATAGATAAGACGAAAGAAGAGAATCTTGCATTTCAGAAATTCTTTCAGGATACGGGAAATTATATTCCACCGGAAGATGCGGAAAGTGTACAACAGCTTTATGAAAGAACAGGAGAGTTTTTGAAGAGTCTGGCAGAGAATGAGAAGCTGAAGGATAAGAATCTTCTGATTTCTACACATGGTGCTGCGATGACAGCAATGCTGAACAGGATGAGAGGCAGTCTTTCTGTAGAACATTTCTGGAAAAATGAAGTACCGCCAAACTGCTCCGTTACGATTGCGGAACTTGAAGGCAGTGGATTTAAAATTATCCGGGAAGGAATTATCTTTTATAAAGAAGAGGTGAAACACTGGAAAGCAGTGTAGTATAAAAGGCAGAATGTGAGTGCTGTGGTACTTGCATTCTGCCTTTCCTTATGCTATTCTTTAGTTGTCTGGCCGGCAGATCCTTAAGCCGGTACTGATTCACATGAACTTCAATTCTTCTGTTTCAGGAAGAGGATTCCATGGTATATCGTATTATTGCAACAAAATTAAGGGGAAGAATTATTGTTGACATTTTGGAAGAAGTATAATAAAATCTATTCATAGGCGAACAACTGTTCGAAAAAAGAGAATAGGTTTCATACATTAAGAGAGATAGAGAAGGAGAAAATTATGGCAGGCAAAGAGAGCGTTACAAAGCTGGCGAATAACGAAGAGAAGAAGAAAGCACTGGATGCAGCAATCGCAAAGCTGGAGAAAGATTTTGGTAAGGGTGCAGTGATGCGGCTGGGAGAATCAGGGGCGCATGTAGCTGTAGAGACAGTTCCTACCGGATGTCTGAGCCTTGATCTGGCACTTGGACTTGGAGGTGTGCCAAAGGGACGTGTGATCGAGGTTTATGGTCCTGAATCAAGTGGTAAGACAACGGTCGCACTTCATATGATTTCTGAGGTTCAGAAGAGAGGCGGAATTGCCGGATTTATCGATGCAGAGCATGCACTGGATCCTGTCTACGCAAAGAATATCGGAGTAGATATTGATGAACTCTATATTTCACAGCCTGACAGTGGAGATCAGGCTCTTGAGATTGCAGAGACAATGGTACGCTCCGGGGCGATTGATATCATTGTCATTGACTCTGTAGCTGCACTTGTTCCAAAGCAGGAGATTGAGGGAGATATGGGAGACAGTCATGTCGGCCTGCAGGCAAGATTGATGTCACAGGCGCTGCGAAAACTGACACCGGTTATCAGCAAGTCAAACTGTATTGTGATCTTTATCAACCAGCTTCGTGAGAAAGTTGGAGTTATGTTTGGAAATCCGGAGACAACAACCGGAGGACGTGCACTGAAATTCTATGCATCTGTGCGTATGGATGTCAGAAGAATCGAGACTTTAAAGCAGAGTGGAGAGATGGTAGGAAACCGTACAAGAATCCGTATTGTGAAGAATAAGATCGCTCCGCCGTTCAAAGAAGCGGAATTTGATATTATGTTTGGAAAAGGTATTTCCCGTGCGGGAGACATTCTTGATCTTGCAACCAATATCGATCTTGTGAAGAAGAGCGGTGCGTGGTATGCATATGAGGGAGAGAAGATCGGTCAGGGAAGAGAGAATGCAAAGGCATATCTGGAATCACATCCGGAAGTAATGGAGACACTGGATCAGAAGGTAAGAGCACATTATGCATTATCCGGATCAGAAGAAGCAGCAGAGAACGGGCAGCCAGATTCCGGGAAGAAGACAGGAGCATCAAGTGATCTGAAACTGGATCCGGCTTCTAAAGTGGCTGATGAGGCAGAAAAGAAAGAATGATTGTTACTGGGATAGAAGAGCAGACAAAGACGAAGTTCAAAGTATATCTGGATGGAACATTTGCATTTGTGCTTTATAAAGGTGAGTTGAAGCGTTTTGGTATAAAGCAGGGAGAAGATCTCGCGCAGGAAAATTATGAAAAGATTCAGAATGAGGTACTGTTGAAACGCGCAAAGAAGAGAGCAATGCATTTGCTGGAGGATATGGATCGTACAGAGTCTGCGTTAAGAGAAAAACTGAAGGCGGGACTGTATCCGGAGAGTGCGATCAGCGGAGCGATCGAATATGTGAGATCTTTTGGATATCTGGATGATGCAAGATATGCGGAAAATTTTATTATGAGCCGCAAAGACAGTAAAAGCAAACGGGAAATCAAGGCACTGCTGTCGCAGAAGGGAGTTTCTGATGATTTGATCTGTCTGGCTTTTGAACAGTGCTATAGTGAAGATTCTGAGGAAGAGGCAATCCGAAGAATACTGCGAAAAAAGAAGGTTGATCCGGAAAGAATGGAAGAGCAGGAATATCAAAAGATATTAGGATATCTTGCGCGAAAAGGATTTCGTTATGAGGTAATCCGTCATGTGATACAAAATAATAATTACAATGCTTGACATTGTTGTTGAAACAGTATAAAATTTAAGTGTTGTATTTGAGTAATATGTACAATGAAAATCGAATAAGGAGGTGCTCCTGTGCAGATAAGTCTAGGTTTATTTATAGGCGTTGCCGTGGCCCTCGCGTTGATAGTCGGAATCATTACTCACTTTGTTACAGTTTCCAATCTGAGAAAGAATGCGGAAAGCAAGATTGGGAATGCAGAAGCAAAAGCAAGAGAAATCATTGATGATGCTGTAAAGACTGCAGAGACGACGAAGAAGGAATCTCTTTTGGAAGTAAAGGAAGAGTCCATCAGGACGAAGAATGAACTTGAGAAAGAGACAAAAGAAAGAAGAGCGGAGTTACAGCGTTATGAGAAACGTGTACTCGCGAAGGAAGAATCGGTCGACAAACGGTCAGATGTACTGGAACATCGTGAGAACAAACTGACAGCGAAGGAAGAACATCTTCGCCAGCGTGAAGCCAAAGTAGAAGAACTTAGCCAGAAACGTGTGCAGGAACTGGAACGAATCTCAGGACTTACCTCCGAACAGGCAAAAGAATATCTGTTAAAAACTGTTGAAGATGACGTCAAGCATGACACAGCCAAGATGGTCAGAGAACTGGAAACTCAGGCAAAGGAAGAGGCTGACAAGAAAGCAAAAGAGTATGTTGTGAATGCAATTCAGAGATGTGCAGCAGATCATGTTGCAGAGACTACAATTTCTGTAGTTCAGCTTCCAAGTGATGAGATGAAAGGAAGAATTATCGGTAGAGAGGGAAGAAATATCAGAACACTGGAAACATTAACCGGTGTGGAACTGATCATTGATGATACTCCGGAAGCGGTTGTATTATCAGGATTTGACCCGATCCGCCGAGAAGTTGCAAGAATTGCACTTGAGCGTCTGATCGTGGATGGACGTATTCATCCGGCAAGAATTGAGGAGATGGTTGAAAAAGCTCAGAAAGAAGTGGATACAATGATCCGCGAGGAAGGAGAAGCTGCAGCTCTTGATGTTGGAGTTACAGGAATTCATCCGGAGTTGATCCGTCTTCTTGGACGTATGAAGTTCAGAACAAGCTATGGACAGAATGCATTGAAGCATTCAATCGAAGTAGCACAGTTATCAGGTCTCATTGCAGGAGAAATCGGACTGGATGTCAGACTTGCAAAACGTGCAGGACTTCTTCATGATATTGGTAAATCAATTGATCATGACGTAGAAGGATCACATATTCAGATTGGTTCAGATCTTTGTAGAAAATACAAAGAATCACCAACAATTATTAATGCTGTGGAGGCACATCATGGAGATGTGGAGCCACAGAGTCTGATTGCTTGTGTTGTTCAGGCAGCGGATACAATTTCAGCTGCAAGACCGGGAGCAAGAAGAGAAACCATCGAGACATATACAAACAGATTGAAACAGTTAGAAGATATTACCAACCAGTTTAAAGGTGTAGATAAGTCTTTTGCCATTCAGGCAGGTAGAGAGATTCGTGTTATGGTAGTTCCGGAGCAGGTATCTGACGATGATATGGTGCTTTTAGCAAGGGATATTGCAAAACAGATTGAGTTTGAATTAGAATATCCTGGACAGATCAAAGTAAATGTTATTCGTGAGTCACGAGCAACAGATTACGCAAAATAAGAGAATCATAACAGAAGATGAAAGTTGGCCCTTGTCGAAAGACAGGGGCTTTTAGTTTACTGAGAAAGCGATTACCGGTAGGAGTAAAAGGCTTTGCTATAGAATGCATACTGTAATGTAAGGTAAAAGAAGGGAGAACAAGATGGGCGAGAAGATTAAAAGAATTAACAGAGAATTGAAATTTAAAGGAAAGATTCTTGATTTTTATCAGGACACGATAGAGGTGGACGGGGATCATACCGTAGTGTGGGATTTTATAGGTCATAAAGGAGCAGCAGCGGTAGTTCCGGTTACAGCAGATGGAAAGATTTTGATGGTGAGACAGTATAGGAATGCGCTGGATCGATATACATTGGAGATCCCGGCAGGTGCACTTGATGAAGTGGGAGAACCTGGTATAGAGTGTGCTTCCCGTGAATTAGAGGAAGAGACAGGGTATCGCAGCGAGAATCTGGAGTGGCTGATCACCTTACGGACAACAGTAGCATTTTGTAACGAACGAATTGAAGTTTATGTGGCACATGACCTGATACCGTCAAAACAGCATTTGGATGAAGATGAATTTATTGAACTTGGTGCTTATACAATAGAAGAATTGAAGGAGAAGATTTTTTCAGGTGAGATAGAAGATGCGAAGACAGTTTCTTCTTTGATGGCTTATGCTGTAAAGTATGGAAAATAATTGAATAGCGATAAGAAGTAGCATTGCTGCCGCATGAGAAAAACCGGACACTCATATAATGGTGTGGAAGATTGAGGATAAAAATAGATCCGCAGAACATTTTTATAGGGTGGGAGGAATACTGGTGAGAGCATTTCGTACAGGACATTATTTTCTGGCTCTGTTTTTTACAGGCTTTTTGACGGGAATCTTGGTCGTCAATTATATATGGGGAGAACAACTGAGTCTGATCGGAACTTTTACAGAAGTTTATCTTATGAGATTAAAGAATGAGACGATCTCTTTTCAACAGTACATGTGGTATTTGATTCAGGTGCGGGGAATCTTTTGCCTGATACTGTTTTTGATGATGGGAATCCGGATCAGGAAAATTGCGGCAGCGTTTTTTCTTCTGTGGACTGGAATGTCAGGAGGAATTTTACTGTCAGAGGCAGTAGCGGAATTAGGAATGAAGGGAAGTATTCTTTGTGTGGCAGGACTATTTCCACAGTTCCTTTTTTATGTTCCGGCAGTTCTTGCGCTTTTGCGCTTTTGTTGGAATTACCCGCAGAATCAATGGAACAGACAAAAAACGTTCTTTGTATGCAGTTTGTTTTTAGTTGGGATTTTTTCAGAATCCTGTCTTAATCCGTGGCTGATTCAACAGATTGTAAATATTCTTTTTTGATTTCGCGGGAAAGTGTGAGTGATGCGACAAGGCAGACAGCTAATTGACTGATGAAAAGCCCCCAGAGGTATCCTGTGATTCCGTAGTGTGGGATTCCGAAATATACACTAAGAATACGGATAGATAATCCAAGAAGATTGATCATCAGAGTCAGGGTCGTAAGCCCCAGTCCATTGATCGCACTGAGAAGAGCAGAACTTGTGTACAAAAAAGGACAGATCCAGGCAAGCGTTACGATGAAATTACCGGCTAAAGTACTGTGAAACAGGAAATTCCCGAGAAAAGATCCAGTAAGAAGAAAGAAGGCAGAACACAGAAGACCAAGGGAGAAGCACCCTCCGGCAGCCTTTTTTATAAGGCAAAGTGTCTCTTTTGAAGAGCTTTCAGCCTGCTTTTGTGCGACCGCCGGAATTAAAAGCAGGCTGATTGAGTTTGTAAGTGCACAAGGGAAAAGGATACATGGTAGTGCCATCCCGGTCAGTACTCCATAAATACTGAGAGCTTCAGAAGCATTGTGAGATGCAAGCTCAAGGCAGACAGGGATTGAGGCTGCTTCGATTCCCTGTAAGAATGTAATTGCTGTGCGATTAACTGTCAATGGAACAGAGAGACGCAGCAATTCAGAACAAGATTTTGAAATAGAAAGAATATATGGAGAACCGGTATCAAAATTTCTCTTCTTCAGAGAAAAAAGCGAGTAGCCTGCCGCTGCGAGTTCTCCGAAAATGATACCTGATACAGCCAGCCGGATCTCAGGGCGAATTCCCTTTCGTACAAAAATGAAGTATAAAATGAAAACGGAAGAAATCCGAAGGGATTGTTCGATTAATTGTGAAATGGCCGGAACAGAGGTGTTTTGCAGACCATAATAATAACCACAGATACAACTATGGACAGAAGCTGCCGGAAGTGCAAGAACGATCAGATATAATAGTGTTGCACATCGTGGGTCTCCAAGGAAACGGTTTGCAAGAAAAACGGAATTTTTCTGTACCAGAAAGGTACAGAGCAGAGAAATCATAACAGAAAGAATCAGACCTGTCTGGAAAATCAACTTTCCGTCCTGCGTCCGTCCAAGGGAGCGAAAGCGGGAGACACTCCTGGAAATGGCAGTTTCAAGACCTGAAGTACTCAAAGACAGACAGAGTGCATAGAAAGGGAAAATTAACTGATACAGTCCAACCTGTTCTTCTCCAAAAGTATGGCTTAAGAAAATACGGAAAAAGAATCCGAGAACGCGGCTTGCAAGACCGGCAGATGTGAGAATCAGTGTTCCTTTAATCAAAGAATGTTTTTTTCTAAACATAATACCCTCATGTCAAAATGATTGCTGGCCGCACGCAGTGCGAACAGTAACCAGAAATGAACTTATTTTTAAACAACATATTCAAGAAACATCCTTGACAGAACGTAGGACTGGTGATATCCTACAAAAGGAAACCCTAGTATAATACTAGGAAAAGAAAAAGAAGGTGAAGATGTGAAACTGTCAACAAAGGGGAAATATGGATTGCGTGCCTTGATCGATCTGGCCCAATATAGTGAAGATTCTCCAGTTTCCATCACAAGCATTGCAAGACGTCAGGATATTTCAGAACGATATCTGGAACAATTGATGTCAAAGCTGAAGAAAGCAGGACTTGTCAAGAGTATCCGAGGTGCAAACGGTGGATATGTCTTAGCGAAGGAGGCAAAAGATATTTCTGTAGGAGATGTGCTTCGTGCACTGGAAGGAAATCTTGAGCCGGTAGAATGCGCCGGGCTTGATCCGGAAGGAGAATGCAAAGGTGCGGACAGCTGTGTGACAAAGTATGTGTGGAAACGAATCAATGATAGTATTAACCGGACGGTAGATGAGATCTGGCTGAATCAGCTGGTGACAGAAAGTAAATGTCTTGGACATGCGGACAATCATCTGGATTATACAAAGTGTAAAAACTGAAAAGGATCATCGTCCACAATGATTTGTGAACGGTAAGAAAACAAAGCAGATAAAATAAAAGTGAGGTAACAGATAATGGGAAAATTAATTTATCTTGACAATGCAGCAACAACAAAGACAGCACCGGAAGTTGTAGATGCGATGCTCCCATATTTTACAGAGCATTTTGGAAATCCATCCAGTGTTTATGGATTTGCGGCTGCAAATAAAGAAGTGATCACAAAGCAGAGAGAAATCATTGCGAACGCACTTGGTGCGAAGACAGAGGAGATTTATTTCACAGCAGGTGGCTCTGAATCAGATAACTGGGCACTGAAAGCTACAGCTGAAGCTTATGAATCAAAGGGAAAACATATCATTACAACAAAGATTGAACATCATGCAATCCTTCATACAGGAGAATATCTCCAGAAGAGAGGCTATGAAGTAACTTATCTGGATGTAGATGAGAACGGTATTGTCAGTCCGGAAGCTGTTGAAGCAGCAATCCGTCCGGATACAATTCTGGTCAGTGTAATGTTTGCAAACAATGAAATCGGAAGCATCCAGCCAATCAAAGAAATCGGAGAGATTGCACATAAACATGGCGTACTTTTCCATACAGATGCTGTCCAGGCATTTGGTCAGGTACCGATCAATGTAGATGAGATGAATATTGATATGCTCAGTTCCAGCGGACATAAACTGAACGGACCAAAAGGAATCGGATTCCTTTATATCAGAAAAGGAGTGAAGATCCGTTCATTCGTTCACGGCGGAGCCCAGGAGAGAAAACGTCGCGCAGGTACAGAGAATGTTCCGGGCATTGTAGGATATGGAAAAGCGGTAGAACTTGCGATGGCTTCCATGGATCAGAGAATAAAACATGAGACAGAGCTTCGTGATTATGCGATTGCAAGAATTGAAAAAGAAATCCCGTATTGCAGACTGAATGGAGACCGCGTGAAACGTGTTCCAAACAATATTAACTTCAGTTTTCAGTTTGTAGAAGGCGAATCCCTTCTGATCATGCTGGACATGAAGGGAATCTGTGCATCCAGTGGTTCAGCTTGTACATCAGGTTCTCTGGATCCATCCCATGTTCTTCTGGCAATTGGATTGCCGCATGAGATTGCACACGGTTCACTCCGTATGTCACTTGGCGCGGATACAACAAAAGAAGATATTGATTATACAATTGACCAGTTGAAAGAGATTGTTGCACATCTGCGCAGCATGTCTCCGCTCTACGAAGATTTTATGAAAAAACAGCAGAAGAATGCATAAGTCAGAATGATTTAAAAGAAAAATACAGAATGATTTTTGGATAAAAAGATATATTAAATGGAGGAATTACATTATGTATACAGAAAAGGTAATGGATCATTTTCAGCATCCAAGAAATGTAGGAGAAATCGAGAACGCAAGCGGTGTTGGAACAGTAGGAAATGCAAAATGTGGAGATATCATGAGAATCTATCTTGACATTGATGAGAATCAGATCATCCGTGATGTGAAGTTCAAGACATTCGGATGTGGAGCAGCTGTTGCAACATCCAGTATGGCAACAGAGATGGTAAAAGGAAAGAGTATCCAGGAAGCAATGGAAGTAACAAATAAAGCAGTTATGGAAGCTCTTGACGGACTTCCGCCGGTAAAGGTTCACTGTTCACTCCTTGCAGAGGAAGCAATTCATGCAGCACTCTGGGATTATGCAGAGAAGCATGATATTAAGATTGAAGGACTTAAGAAACCGAAGTCAGACATTCACGAAGGCGAAGAAGCAGAGGAAGAGGAATATTAATGAGCAAAGGCAAAGTTGTTGTTGGAATGTCCGGGGGAGTAGACTCCTCCGTGGCAGCCTGGCTTTTGAAAGAACAAGGCTATGATGTGATCGGTGTGACAATGCAGATCTGGCAGGACGAGGAAAACGAAGTTCAAGAAGAAAACGGCGGCTGTTGTGGGCTCAGTGCGGTAGACGATGCAAGACGTGTTGCATCGTCTATTGGTATTCCGTATTATGTGATGAATTTCAAGCAGGAATTTCAGAAAAATGTAATTGATTATTTTACAAAAGAATACCTGAACGGAAGAACACCTAACCCGTGTATTGCCTGCAACCGTTATGTGAAATGGGAAGCACTTCTGCAGAGAAGCCTTTCCATCGGAGCAGACTATATCGCAACAGGACATTATGCGAGAATTGATAAACTTCCGAATGGAAGATATGCAATCCGAAGATCTGCGACGCTTGCGAAAGATCAGACTTATGCACTTTATAACCTGACACAGGAGCAGCTGGCGCATACGCTGATGCCGGTTGGAAATTATTCAAAGGACAAGATCCGTGAGATGGCAGAAGAAATCGGACTGCAGGTTGCTAACAAGCCGGACAGTCAGGACATCTGTTTTGTTCCGGATGGAGATTATGCAACCTTTATTGAAGAAAATGCAGATGCTCCGATCCATCAGGGGAATTTTGTGACACCGGACGGAAAGATCCTCGGAAAACACAAAGGAATCATTCATTATACGGTAGGGCAGCGTAAAGGGCTCGGTCTTGCGCTGGGATATCCGGCATTTGTACTTGAGATTCGTCCGGAGACAGATGAAGTTGTGATTGGAACATACGAAGAATCTTTAACGCATACACTGCGTGCAAATGAATTGAATTTCATGAGCGTAGAAGATATCACAGAACCCGTCCGGGTGTTTGCAAAGATCCGTTACAACCATAAAGGAGCCTGGTGCACAGTGGAAAAGACAGGGGAAGATGAGATCACCTGTACATTTGATGAACCAATCCGTGCAGTGACACCGGGACAGGCAGTTGTTCTCTATGATGGTGAGTATGTATTAGGAGGCGGCACAATATTATGATAACATGTGATGCGCATATGCACACAAGATTTTCAGAAGACAGTGATGCATCTGTACATTCCATGCTTGATGCAGCGGTGAATAAAGGAATGCAGGCAGTCTGCATCACGGATCATCTTGATAAAGATTTTCCGGAAACACCGGATTTTCCGGCGGGTGCATTTATGTTTGACCTGGATGAATATTTCAGGAGACTGACGCAATTAAAAACAGAATATCAGAAGAAACTGGAAGTCCGGATCGGTGTAGAGATCGGACTTCAGCCACACCTGGGAGAATATTATAAAGAACTGACAGAAAAATATCCGTTTGATTTTGTGATCGGTTCAGTACATCTTATCCATGGACAGGATCCGTACTATCGCGGATTTTTCGAAGGCCGGAGTGATGAAGAGGCTTATCGTGAGGCATTTCAGGTGACAATTGAAAATCTGAAAAAAATAGATTCCTTCGATAGTCTGGGGCATCTGGATTATGTTGTCCGTTATGGCGCACATCAGGCAGAAGCATATTCTTACAGAAAATATGCAGAAGAGATTGATGAGATACTAAAACATCTGATCAGTCATGGTAAAGGACTTGAGATGAACATGGCAGGAATGAAATATGGACTTGGATTTCCAAATCCACATCCGGATGTTATCAGAAGATATAAGGAGCTTGGTGGTGAAATTGTCACAATAGGAGCAGATGCACACAGACCGGAACATGTAGCTTTTGACTATGAACAGGCGGGAGAGATACTTACAGGCTGCGGTTTTAGTTATTATGCAGAATTTAAGGGGCGGAAACCGGTATTTAGGAGAATTGTTCCATAAAATTAGAATTATATGGATTTAAGACTTGAATTTTTGTTCTTGTTTTAGTACAATGAATCTAGTTGATGAATATTTAACAATTATCGCTTTGTTAAATTCATCGCCATGGCTGGAGATACAGTCATAAATTTTTTAAACTTTTTAGGAGGAATTAATCATGGCAGTAAAAGTAGCGATTAATGGTTTTGGACGTATCGGACGTCTTGCTTTCAGACAGATGTTCGGAGCAGAAGGATATGAGGTAGTAGCAATCAACGACCTTACATCTCCTAAGATGCTTGCTCACTTATTAAAATATGACTCAACTCAGGGAACATACGCTCTTGCAGACACAGTAGAAGCAGGAGAGGATTCCATCACAGTTGACGGAAAAGAGATCAAGATCTACGCAAAAGCTAATGCAGCTGAGCTTCCTTGGGGAGAGATCGGTGTTGACGTTGTTCTGGAGTGTACAGGATTCTACACATCCAAAGCAAAAGCTCAGGCTCACATCGATGCAGGTGCTAAGAAAGTAGTTATTTCTGCTCCAGCTGGAAATGACCTTCCGACAATCGTTTACAATGTAAACCACGAAGAACTTACAAAAGAGGACAACATCATCTCAGCAGCTTCTTGTACAACAAACTGCCTGGCTCCGATGGCAAAAGCTCTTAACGACCTTGCAGCAATCAAGTCCGGTATTATGTGTACAATCCATGCTTACACAGGAGATCAGATGACACTTGATGGACCGCAGAGAAAAGGTGATCTTAGAAGATCTCGTGCAGCTGCAGTTAACATCGTACCAAACAGCACAGGTGCTGCTAAAGCAATCGGTCTTGTTATCCCAGAACTGAACGGAAAACTTATCGGATCTGCTCAGCGTGTTCCTACACCAACAGGTTCTACAACAATCCTTACAGCAGTAGTTGAGGGAGAAGTTACTGTAGATCAGATCAACGCAGCTATGAAAGCAGCTTCCAACGAGTCCTTCGGATACAACACAGACGAGATCGTATCCAGCGACATCGTAGGAATGAGATTTGGATCACTGTTTGATGCAACTCAGACAATGGCTCTTCCAGTTGGTGATGGTACAACAGAGGTTCAGGTTGTTTCATGGTATGACAACGAGAACTCTTACACAAGCCAGATGGTAAGAACAATCAAACACTTCGGAACACTTCTTGAGGCTTAATTTTATATTAAATACTCAGAATTAATCTGAATTATTGACTCACAATGGGGTCCGGTCTTATTGTAGGACCGGACCCTTTTTAGCGTAATTGCGAAAAAGACAAGATACAGGAGGCTATGAAAAATGGCAGCACTTAATAAAAAATCCGTAGATGATATCAATGTAAAAGGACAGAGAGTTCTTGTAAGATGTGACTTCAACGTACCGCTTCAGGACGGAAAGATCACAGATGAGAACCGTATCGTGGCAGCTCTTCCTACAATCAAGAAGCTGATCGCTGACGGTGGAAAAGTAATCCTTTGCTCCCACCTTGGAAAACCGAAGGGAGAGCCAAAACCGGAGCTTTCACTTGCACCAGTAGCAGTAAGACTTTCTGAACTCCTTGGACAGGAAGTTAAATTTGCAGCTGATCCAGAAGTTGTCGGACCAAACGCAAAAGCAGCTGTTGAAGCTATGAAAGACGGAGATGTTATTCTTCTTGAGAACACACGTTACAGAGCAGAAGAGACAAAGAACGGTGAAGCATTCAGCAAAGACCTTGCTTCTCTTTGCGATGTATTCGTAAACGATGCATTCGGAACAGCTCATAGAGCACACTGCTCTAACGTAGGTGTTACACAGTTTGTTGACACAGCAGTTGTTGGATACCTTATGCAGAAAGAAATCGATTTCCTTGGAAACGCAGTAGAGAATCCGGAGAGACCATTCGTTGCAATCCTTGGAGGATCTAAAGTATCCAGCAAGATTTCTGTAATCAACAACCTTCTTGACAAAGTTGATACACTGATCATCGGTGGTGGAATGTGCTATACATTTACAAAAGCTCAGGGCGGAAGCGTAGGAAATTCTCTTCTTGAGGAAGATTACTTACAGTACGCACTTGATATGGTTAAGAAAGCAGAGGAGAAAGGTGTAAAACTTCTTCTTCCAGTTGATGCAGTAGCAGCAGATGCTTTCTCTAACGATGCAAATACACAGGTAGTAGCTCAGAACGAGATCCCAGAAGGATGGATGGGACTTGATATCGGACCGAAGACAGCTGAGATGTTTGCAGACGCTGTTAAATCTGCGAAGACAGTTGTATGGAACGGACCAATGGGATGCTTTGAGATGCCAAAATTTGCTGACGGAACAAAGGCAGTAGCAGAAGTACTTGCTAACACAGATGCTGTAACAATCATCGGTGGTGGAGATTCCGCAGCAGCTGTTAACCAGCTCGGATATGGTGACAAGATGACACACATCTCTACAGGTGGTGGAGCTTCTCTTGAATTCCTTGAAGGAAAAGAACTTCCGGGTGTAGCAGCAGCTAACGATAAATAATTTATTTCTAAAGGAGAAAAGAACAATGGCAAGAAAGAAAATTATTGCAGGAAACTGGAAAATGAACAAAACTCCAAGCGAGGCAGTAGCACTTGTAGAAGAGTTAAAACCACTCGTAGCTAACGAAGAAGTAGACGTAGTATTCTGTGTACCGGCTATCGATATCGTACCAGTTGTAGAGGCTGCAAAAGGAACAAACATCCAGGTTGGAGCTGAGAACATGTACTTTGAGGAGAGCGGAGCTTACACAGGCGAGATTTCCCCGAACATGCTTGTAGATGCAGGTGTTAAATATGTTGTTCTCGGACATTCAGAGAGAAGAGATTACTTCGGTGAGACAAATGAAGATGTTAACAAGAAAGTCCTTAAAGCATTTGAACACGGTATTACACCAATCATGTGCTGTGGAGAAACTCTTGAGCAGAGAGAGCAGGGCGTAACAATGGACTTCATCCGTCAGCAGGTTAAGGTTGGATTCCAGGGTGTTACAGCAGATCAGGCTAAGACAGCAGTTATCGCTTACGAGCCAATCTGGGCAATCGGAACAGGAAAGACAGCTACAACAGAGCAGGCTGAAGAAGTTTGTGCAGGAATCCGTGCTTGCATCGCTGAAGTATATGATGAAGCTACAGCAGAAGCAATCCGTATCCAGTACGGCGGATCTGTAAATGCAGCTACAGCTCCAGAGCTTTTCGCACAGGCTAACATCGATGGAGGTCTTGTGGGTGGAGCTTCCCTTAAGGCTGACTTCGGAAAGATCGTAAACTACAAATAATAAGATCCAAGGCTGTTTCATTATAACAGATAATTAAGAAAGGTCATCTGGTCAGAAAGATATTTATATTGCCGGGCACAGGTAGTGCAGACAGTAGCAATATAGATAGCAATTCTGACAAGATGACCTTTTTTCTTGACTTTGAAAATCATTTGAGTGTATCATAGAGGAGATTGATAAAACCAAGTAACAGTTTGATGAAGAAAATAAAGCAACTAAGAGAAGGGAATATAAAAGATAGGAGATTAAAAAGCTATGGTAGGAATTATCGGAGCAATGGAAGAAGAAGTCAGCAAGCTGATCGAGGATATGAAAGAATGTGAGGTGCAGGAAAAAGCATCCATGAAATTTTATAAAGGCCAGCTTTATGGAAAAGAAGCAGTTGTTGTACAGAGCGGGATCGGTAAAGTGAATGCAGGAATCTGTACACAGATCCTTACAGACTTTTATCAGGTGGATCAGCTGATCAATACAGGTGTAGCTGGTTCTCTGGATGCAGAAATCAATATCGGAGATGTTGTTATATCTACAGATGCTATCGAACACGATATGGATGTCAGTGCACTGGGAGATCCGGTAGGACAGGTGCCGCGTATGGATGTATTTGCATTTCCGGCAGATAAAGAACTTGTGAGAAAAGCAGTGGAAGCAAATAAAAAGGCGAATTCAGACATTCGTACATTTACAGGAAGAGTTGCAAGCGGAGATCAGTTTATTTCTGAAAAAGAAGTGAAAGAACGTATTGTTAATAATTTCGGTGCGAAATGTGCTGAGATGGAAGGAGCAGCAATTGCTCACGGAGCATATCTGAATAACGTTCCATGTGTGATCATCCGTGCAATCTCAGATAAAGCAGATGGAAGTGCACAGGTGGATTATCCTACATTTGAGAAACAGGCAATTGTTCATGGCGTAAAGCTGATGAAAGAATTGATTCCAACATTATAAGATTTCTGATGTAGTGATTTTTACATGAATTTAAGTGAAAATCTGCTTATTTTCGGATATATTTGACCTGAGCTCTGACTTGCAAAATTGTGTTAAAACTAGTACAATAAAGCGTAGAGTTAAAAAATAGACAATCTTAATGCAAAGGAGATATTGAGATGAGCAAAAAACCAACCGTATTGATGATTTTAGATGGATATGGATTAAGAGATAAGACAGAGGGTAACGCAGTAGCACTTGCGAATACTCCTGTTATGGATAAACTGATGGCAGAGTATCCATTTGTAAAAGGAAATGCCAGCGGACTTTCTGTTGGTCTTCCGGATGGACAGATGGGTAACTCAGAGGTAGGACATATGAACATGGGTGCCGGACGCATCATTTACCAGGAACTTACAAAGATCACAAAGTCTATCGAAGACGGAGATTTCTTTGAGAACAAAGCTCTTCTTGCAGCTTGTGAGAATGTAAAGAAGAATGATTCCGCACTTCACCTGATGGGACTTGTATCTGACGGAGGAGTTCATAGCCACATTACTCATATTTATGGAATTCTTGAGCTTGCAAAGAGACAGGGAATCGAGAAAGTATATGTACACTGCTTCCTTGACGGTCGTGACACACCACCGGCATCAGGAAAAGAATATGTAGAACAGCTTGAAGCAAAGATGAAAGAGATCGGTGTAGGTGAAGTTGCATCTGTATCAGGACGTTACTATGCAATGGACCGTGATAACCGCTGGGATCGTGTGGAGAAAGCTTACAAGGCGTTAGTTGCAGGAGAGGGCAATACAGCAGAGTCCGCAACAGCTGGAATCCAGGCTTCTTACGATGAAGATGTAACAGATGAGTTCGTAGTACCTTTTGTTGTAACAAAAGACGGTGCTGCAACGGCTACAGTCAAAGAAAATGATTCCGTTGTATTCTTCAACTTCCGTCCTGACAGAGCAAGAGAGCTCACAAGAACATTCTGTGATGACAGTTTTGACGGATTTGAAAGAGGAGACAGAGTGAAGACTACATTCGTATGCTTCACAGAGTATGATGCGACAATCGAGAATAAGATGGTTGCATTCGTAAAAGAATCTATTACGAATACATTTGGACAGTTCCTTGCAGATAACGGACTGAAACAGGCTCGTATTGCAGAGACAGAGAAATATGCTCACGTAACATTCTTCTTCAATGGTGGAGTAGAAGAGCCGAATGAGGGAGAGGACAGAATCCTTGTGAAATCTCCTAAGGTTGCTACTTATGACCTGAAACCGGAAATGAGCGCTTACGAAGTATGCGACAAGCTCGTTGGAGCAATTAAGTCCGAGAACTATGATGTGATCGTGATCAACTTCGCAAACCCTGACATGGTAGGACATACAGGTGTTCAGGAAGCTGCAATCAAGGCTGTAGAAGCAGTTGACGAGTGCGTAGGAAAGGCAGTAGAGGCTCTGAAAGAAGTTGACGGACAGATGTTTATCTGTGCTGACCACGGAAATGCAGAGCAGCTGATCGACGAGGAGACAGGAGAGCCATTCACAGCTCATACAACAAATCCGGTACCGTTTATCCTTGTAAATGCTGATCCGGCTTACAAATTAAGAGAAGGCGGATGCCTGGCAGACATCGCTCCGACACTGATCGAGCTGATGGGAATGCAGCAGCCTGCTGAGATGACAGGAAAATCTCTGTTAGTGAAATAATTTATGGTCATTGAATTAAGATAGAAGTGAAAAGGGAAAGCTATTGACTGCGATAACAACAATGCTTGTTTTAGTTTATCGTAATTGATAGCTTTCCTTTTCCCTATAGATTACTGTTCAAAGTAGTTGTGCACAGCAATGTCTATGGTTCAGAGAAGAAAGGAAAAGTCATGCGTGAAAGATTGACAAAAAATGATGTAGAAAAGATCCAGGCCGAGATTGAGCATCGGAAACTTGTAGAACGAAAAGAACTGATCGAAGCAGTAAAAGAGGCAAGATCTCACGGAGATTTAAGTGAGAACTTTGAATACCATGCAGCAAAGAAAGCAAAGAATCAGAATGAAAGCCGCATACGTTATCTGGAGAGAATGCTCAAGACAGCAGAGATTGTGGAAGATCATTCCGAAGCAGATGAGATTGGCCTGAATAACACGGTAGAGCTTTATTGTGAAGACGATGATGAGATAGAGACATACCGTATTGTAACTTCAGTAAGAGGAAGCTCCTTAAACGGACTGGTCAGCATAGAATCTCCGATTGGAAAAGCTTTGCTTGGACATAAAGAAGGCGAGAGAGTTTACATAAAAGTAAATGATAATTTCGGTTATTATGTGGTGATCCGTAAAGTGATTAAAACAGAAAGTGAAGAGGATGATCAGATTCGAAGCTTTTAATGAAATGAGGAAAGGGGAAAAGTAAATGAAAATAACAACTGTACTGTTTGACCTGGATGGAACACTCACAGATTCAGGTCCCGGAATTATGAATTCTGTAAAATATGCACTGGAAAAAGCAGGAGAGCCGGTACCAAAGACAGATGAACTGCGTAAATTTATCGGGCCTCCGCTGAAAGGTCAGTTTATGGAACACTGTGGAATTGATGAAGAAAAAGCAGCAGAGATGGTTACTCTTTATCGAGAATATTTCACAGTGACAGGCATTTTTGAAAACAGTGTGTATGACGGCGTAGAAGACATGCTCAAGACACTGAAACAAGCGGGAATCAAGATTGCAATGGCAACATCCAAGCCGGAAAAATTTGCGAAAATAATTGCAGATCATTTTGGGCTGGCTCAATATTTTGATGTGATCGGCGGAGCATGTATGGACGAGACACGTACAGAAAAACAGGATGTAATACGATATGTGCTGGAACAATGCGAAGAAAAAGAGCGAGACAGGATCGTAATGGTCGGAGATCGTTCTTATGACATACTTGGAGGCCATGCAGAAAGACTGAAAGTAATCGGTGTTCTGTACGGATACGGAGACTTGAAAGAACTTTCACAGGCAGGTGCAGATGCTCTGGCAACAACACCACAGGAAGTGGCCGAACTGGTGTTGGCAACATCATAAAGGCATAAAGCAAACAGATTTAACATTTGGATGATTTATTTTACATAGATTTAGCATTGGAAGAAAATGAGACTTTACAAATACCCTCTATACTAAGAATTGTCAAAAGGAAAAACACTTAGACGTTTTTAGTAGAAAGAGGGTAATTTTTATGTATGGAAAACTTTGGAGTTTTGTAAATCATTATATAGATGCGGATCATGCACTTGCAGTATATCTGCCAATTTTAATTGTAGGATGGACAATCATCGGAACACTGTTTGGATTAGGAGTATGTTCTGCAATCAGGATAGATCTGATACAGAGCCTGGCAGATATCATCTGTGCAGGAGGATACGCAGGAATTTTCCTGGGACTTTTTGGGGGGATTTTCTACTTATATCGTAAATAAAATTTAGTGTTGAGATTCTTTTTCGAGTATCGGACGAAATCAGAAAATATTATTTTGGAGAGTCGATTGTTAGAAGAATAATACAGGAACGCTGACTCAGGGTTACGCATACTGTTCATACTAGGAAAAACAACAGACTGCTAAAAGCAAAGAAAGGATTGACAAACTCGCTGCCGCTCAGACAGCTGTCAATCCTTTCTTTAACGCAATCCATTGTTTTTCAAGTATGAGCAAGCATGCTCCACATTCGTCTTCGTCCCTGTACCATCCTTCTAACATGAAACTTCTCGGACTTCATATTTTCTGTTTTCTGTTTATTGAAAAAGATGAATTCCTACGACAAATTTTATTAAATACTAACACGTTTGAGAAATGGGTATCATTCTATAGAACATCCGGTGCGTCTACTTCTCAAGTAGAATTCTTCTTTTGAGAGAGCAGAAATCAGATAGCACTGAAAACTTACCGATAGACAGACATTGAGGGATTGATTCAGGTGACTGTTCTGTGTGCTTGGAAAGACTTGAAAAACGGAAGGTTACGTTAAAGCAATGCGAGGCAGCTGTCTGAAGCGGCAGCGAGTTTGCCGAGCATTGCTTTGTTTTTAGTAATCTTTTCGTTTTTCTTAGTCTTTCCTGTATACGGAACCCGGAGCCTGCATCAATCCCTCAATGTCTGTCTATTAGAAGAAACTTTATAAGCGCTATCTGATTTCGTCCGAACTTGAAAAAGAATTCCTACGATAAATCTTTATTTTGCAAAAAGCTCTTTCTCCCACTCTTCTTGCTCTAGCAAAAATCCTTTTTCTTCCAGTGCTTCTTGAATCATATCCAATGTCTTTTCACTATCCGCTTCTACTACATGATAATGGTAATCGGATGTGATATTTTTCAGTGGCGTAGACTTTCCGCTTCTGATATCATCTATGAACTCTGCTGCATTTCGTCTAGAATTAATATTGAGTGATGCTTCCATATGACCGTAGACTCTGTGATTCACCATCACATTACGAACTCTTCCACCAAGGTCTACGATTGTATAGAGTTCATCTTCAACCTGGTCATCTGTATGTTTCACTTTGAAGATTCTTTCTACTAAATGTGATTCGTGCAAAATATATCCTCTGTTTGTAGATATAATATCATGTCCTGCGGCACGGATGAGTGCGATATCCTGCACGATCACCTGACGGCTTACTTCATACTGTGCAGCCAACGCCTTTCCCGGCACCGGTGCTGAGCTTGTCTTTATCTGATTTATAATGGCAGTTCTTCTTTCTGGTCCTGTCATCATGCCTCTTCCTTTCTAAATTGAAATCTCTGCTAGTAAATTGTTCTTTAACAATCACTTTACTCTACAGCATGAAGGTTTTTCATTGAAATGTCAAGTATTGGAGCGGAATGTGTAAGTGCACCGCTGGAAATGTAGTCTACTCCGAGAGCTGTCAAGCGTCCGATGTTCTCTTTTGTTACATTTCCGGAACACTCCGTCTCCGCTCTTCCGTCAATGATCTTGATTGCTTCCTGCATCTCTTCTGTTGACATATTGTCAAGCATGATGATATCTGCTCCGGCTTCTACTGCTTCTTTTACCATCTCAAGATTCTCAACTTCTACTTCGATCTTTCTTACAAATGGTGCGTAGTCTTTTGCCATCTCGACAGCTTTCTTTACGCTTCCTGCAGCTCCGATGTGATTGTCTTTCAGGAGTACCCCATCAGAAAGATTATATCTGTGGTTATAACCGCCACCAACACGAACTGCATATTTCTCGAAGATTCTCATATTAGGTGTTGTTTTTCTTGTATCAAGAAGTTTTGTTTTGCTTCCTTCAAGAAGTCCTGCAACGGAATGTGTATAAGTTGCGATTCCGCTCATTCTCTGAAGGTAGTTCAGTGCTACACGCTCACCGGAAAGAAGTACGCGGATATCTCCTGTTACTTTTCCCATCAGCTGACCATTCTTTACTTCGTCTCCGTCTTTACAGTAAAGTTCTGTCTTTGTATCTGCATCTAACAGTTCAAATACTCTGCGGTAAACTTCCAGTCCGGCAATTATACCGTCCTGCTTACAGATCAGTTCTACTTCACCTTTTACATAGTCTTTCATAACTGAGTTTGTTGTTACGTCTTCGCTTGAAATATCTTCTTTGAGTGCTTCAAGGATCAAATGATCTGCCTGAAGTGTCATTGTAATTTCGTTCATCTTTATATCTCCTGTCCCTGTCTCTATATTCTTTCTCTACTCTTCTCTTAACTTTTATTTTTTCAGCATAGATTAATATTATATCACTATTATTATGCCAATTCACGTACTTTTACTTCATTCTCTGTACCTGAGATTTTATTTGCTGCACGTTTTGCAAATACAAGGCTTTCCAGAAGGGAGTTACTTGCCAGACGGTTCGCACCATGTACACCGTTGCAGCTTGTCTCTCCTACTGCATACAAATGTTCCATGGATGTTTTGCTGTCTGAGTCAACCCATACACCACCCATGAAATAATGCTGTGCCGGAACAACCGGGATACATTCTTTTGTCACATCATATCCCTCTTCCAGACAATGCTGATAAATGTTCGGGAAATGACCCATGATGGTTTCTTTTCCAAGTTTTTCCATGGACAGCCAGACATGATCTGTGCCTTCCTTTTCCATCTCTTCTCGAATTGCTTTAGTCACAACATCTCTCGGAAGAAGTTCATTTACAAAACGTTCTTTCTTACTGTTAAGAAGAACTGCACCTTCTCCACGGACAGACTCTGAAATAAGAAAGCGTCTTCCTGGTTTCTTGGAATACAATGTTGTTGGATGGATCTGTACATAATCTAAATGCTCTAAACGGATTCCGTGTTTTTCGGAAATAGTAAGTGCATCTCCTGTCAGATGTGGGAAATTTGTGGAATGCTTATAGCGTCCACCGATTCCACCGCTTGCCCAGATTGTATTTTCTGCATGGATTTCGAATTCATTTCCGTCTTTATCCTGTGCAAGGATTCCTTTGCATTCATCATTTTCTACAATGATGTCTGTCATCGTTGTATATTCAAGCAATGTTACATTAGAAAGCTGCTTTACCTGTGCAAGCAGTTTGCTTGTGATTTCTTTTCCTGTGATATCCGCATGAAACAGAATTCTCGGACGTGAATGTGCTCCCTCACGAGTAAATGCATAAACATCCTGAATCTCTGCCTTTTCACCACCGTTGTCTGCGGCTTCATTTCCAGACTCATCTGTCTCCTGTTTTTGGAAATCTACACCATAGCCAATCAGGTCATGAATGATCTCTCTTGAGCTGCGGATCATAAGATCTACAGATTCTTTTCTGTTCTCATAATGTCCCGCTTTCATTGTATCTTCAAAATAACTGTCATAGTCATCTTTGTCATGCAGCATGCAGATTCCTCCCTGAGCCAGGAATGAATCACTGCTCTCTAAATCTGACTTTGTAATCATAATGATCTTCTGATCTCTCGGAAGACTCAGTGCGCTGAAAAGCCCTCCGACACCTGTTCCGACAATGACTACATCTGCTTCCATTTTCATAATAAATATCTCCATTCCGACAGCATTAGTCGATTTGATCTGTATTTTCTATAATCTTCGATTGCTGTCAATCCTATCTGCCCTCTGTTTACTTGGCCAGTTCTAACATTCTCTCTAACGGTTTCTTAGATTCTTCACGAAGCTTATCGTCTACAAAAACTTCATTCTCGCCTGTCTTTAATACATGAAGCACTTTCTCAAGTGTAACCTTCTTCATATTTCTGCAGATCGGCGTTGTCTCTGTAAAGTAAAATTTCTTCTCAGGATTTCTCTTCTGAAGTTCATACAAAACACCACTCTCTGTACAGATGATAAATTCTTTCGCGTCTGATTTTCCTGCCTGCGCGATAATTTCTGAAGTACTTCCGACAAAATCAGAAAGTTCCAGAACCTTTGCCGGACATTCTGGATGAGAAAGGACCTCTGCTTCCGGATGTGCTGCTTTCGCTTCCTGAATCTCTTCAACCTCCATGTATTCGTGTACGATACAGAAGCCTTCATTATATATGAAGTTCTTTTCCGGAACCAATCCTGCAATATAATGTGCAAGGTTACGATCCGGTATAAAGAAAATATTTTTATTCGGAAGTGCTTTTACAATCTTCACTGCATTGGATGAAGTTACACAGACATCAGAATGTCTTTTCAGTTCTGCTGTTGAATTAATGTAGCAGACAACTGCAAGATCATCATACTCTGAACGAATCTTCTCGATTGTCTCCGCAGATGCCATATGTGCCATTGGACAATCTGCTGCCATATCCGGCATAAGCACTGTTTTCTCAGGATTCAGGATCTTTGCACTCTCGCCCATGAATGAAACACCGCAGAATACGATTGTCTTCTCTTTCAGACCAACCGCAACTTTGCTTAAATAGAAAGAATCTCCTACATAATCTGCAATCTCCTGAACTTCCGGTCTTACATAATAATGCGCTAGAATTACGGCATTTTTTTCTTTCTTTAACTGTTCTATCTCTTCTCTGATCGTCATAGCACGTACCTCTCTTATTCTCTCCTGACATAAAATTCTGCTGTAACACACTTTCATGTCTATTGCTCTGTTGATTTATTCTTGCCCATTATATCACTGTTGTTTACAGGTGACAAGACACTTGTTTTACAAAAACTTTACACCAGGGAAATTTCTTTTGTGAAAAATGTAACATTTTATATGACATCATTCTTTTTGTGGGGAAATGATGAGGGAATTTCCTCTATAAATTGCCGGAAAATAAAGATTTATCGTAGAAATCGTTTCGGATATACGGACGAAAACAGGGACTATGAGGTAAGTGTAAGTATAGTTTTATGTTAGAAGATGGGAGCAGGAACGCTGACTCAGGGTTACGCACGCTGCTCATACTAAGAAAAACAACAGACTGCTAAAAGCAAAGAAAGGATTGACAAACTCGCTGCCGCTCAGACAGCTGTCAATCCTTTCTTTAACGCAATCCATTGTTTTTCAAGTATGAGCAAGCATGCTCCACATTCGTCTTCGTCCCTGTACCATCCTTCTAACATGAAACTTCTCGGACTTCATATTTTCTGTTTTCTGTTTATTGAAAAAGATGAATTCCTACGACAAATTTTATTAAATACTAACACGTTTGAGAAATGGGTATCATTCTATAGAACATCCGGTGCGTCTACTTCTCAAGTAGAATTCTTCTTTTGAGAGAGCAGAAATCAGATAGCACTGAAAACTTACCGATAGACAGACATTGAGGGATTGATTCAGGTGACTGTTCTGTGTGCTTGGAAAGTCTTGAAAAACGGAAGGTTACGTTAAAGCAATGCGAGGCAACTGTCTGAAGCGGCAGCGAGTTTGCCGAGCATTGCTTTGTTTTTAGTAATCTTTCGTTTTTCTTAGTCTTTCCTGTATACAGAACCCGGAGCCTGAGGCAATCCCTCAATGTCTGTCTATTAGAATAAACTTTATAGGCGCTATTTGATTTCGTCCGATACTCGAATAAGAATCTCTACGATAAATCTTTTACATAAGAACATCCCCATAGACAATTCATCATCTATGGGGATGTTCTTTTTTATACTAGCTTTTTAAAACGCTTTATTCTTCTGTTGCTGTTTCTTCTATGGATGCTTCTGCAATATCTTCTGCAGCATCTTCTGTGTTCTCTTCTACGAACTCATCTGTCAGATCAACATTTTCGTCCATGTTAAAATCTTCATCCAGATTCAGCTCATCTTCAAGATCCAGTTCATCTTCCATCTTAATGTCTGTGTTGAGTTTTACATCACGGTACTTCTTCATACCTGTTCCGGCAGGAATATGTTTACCGATGATAACGTTCTCTTTCAGACCAACCAGATGGTCAACTTTACCCTTGATAGCTGCTTCTGTCAGAACCTTTGTTGTCTCCTGGAAGGAAGCGGCTGACAGGAAGGATTCTGTTGCCAGAGAAGCCTTTGTGATACCAAGCATGATCTGCTCTCCGGTAGCCGGCTCTTTTCCTTCTGCTGCAAGCTGTTCGTTTACTTCTTCGAAGTCAAGAACGTCTACCATTGTTCCTGGCAGGAACTCTGTATCACCCTTCTCTTCGATTCTGATCTTCTTCAGCATCTGACGAACGATAACCTCGATATGCTTATCGTTGATCTCAACACCCTGGAGACGGTATACACGCTGTACTTCCTGAAGCATGTAATCCTGTGTTGCACGAAGTCCTTTAATCTTCAGGATATCATGTGGATTTACGCTACCTTCTGTAAGCTCATCTCCGGCTTCAAGCATAACGCCGTCCTGTACTTTGATACGTGATCCGTAAGGAATAAGATAGGATTTGGATTCTCCTGTCTCTTCGTTTGTAACGATAACCTCACGTTTCTTCTTTGTATCACTGAGTGTTGCACGTCCTGCGATCTCTGTGATGATGGCAAGTCCCTTAGGTCTTCTTGCCTCGAAAAGCTCCTCGACACGAGGAAGACCCTGTGTGATATCGTCACCGGCAACTCCACCATTATGGAATGTACGCATAGTAAGCTGTGTACCTGGCTCTCCGATTGACTGAGCGGCCATGATTCCGACTGCCTCACCAACCTGAACTGCCTCACCTGTTGCCATGTTCGCACCGTAACATTTGGAGCATACACCGTTCTTACATTTACATGTAAGGATTGTACGGATCTTAACCTGCTCAAGAGGATTTCCGTTCTCGTCAACACCTTTCTTCATCACGCGCTCTGCACGACGAGGTGTAATCATATGGTTTGCTTTTACAAGGACATTTCCGTCTTTATCTTTAAGATCCTCAGCAGCGAATCTTCCAGTGATACGATCCTGAAGGCTCTCAATCTCTTCATTTCCATCCATGAATGCAGATACATACATTCCCGGAATCGGCTGACCCGGTTTTGCACAATCTGTATCGTGAATGATAAGCTCCTGAGATACGTCTACAAGACGTCTTGTCAGGTAACCGGAATCGGCTGTACGAAGAGCTGTATCGGCCATTCCTTTTCGAGCTCCATGGGCAGACATGAAGTATTCCAGTACGTCAAGACCTTCACGGAAGTTTGACTTGATAGGCAACTCGATCGTACGACCTGTTGTATCAGCCATAAGTCCACGCATACCTGCAAGCTGTTTGATCTGCTTGTCAGATCCACGGGCTCCGGAATCTGCCATCATGAAGATGTTATTGTATTTATCAAGACCTGTCAGCAGTGCCTCTGTCAGTTTATCATCGGTTGCTTTCCATGTCTCAACAACTTCTTTGTAACGCTCTTCTTCTGTGATAAGACCACGTTTGTAGTTCTTTGTGATCTTGTCCACTGTATCCTGTGCTTCCTGCATCATCTGCGGTTTCTGCGGTGGTACAGTCATATCGGAAATGGATACTGTCATAGCTGCTCTTGTAGAGAACTTGTATCCGATTGCCTTAACATCGTCAAGAACTTCTGCTGTCTGTGTAGCTCCATGAGTGTTGATAACTTTCTCAAGGATCTGCTTCAGCTGTTTCTTACCAACATGGAAGTCAATTTCCATCTTAAGTTCATTTCCCTCAACCTCACGGTCTACAAAACCAAGGTCCTGTGGAATGATCTCGTTAAACAGGAGACGACCAAGTGTTGCGTCGATAGTTCCTGTCTTCTCTTCTCCATTTGCAAGAGTCTTTGTCACACGTACTTTAATCTGTGAGTGGAGTGTGATATATCCATTCTCGTATGCAAGAATAGCCTCGTTCACGCTCTTAAAGAACATGCCCTCTCCCTTTGCACCAGGACGAAGCTGAGTCAGATAGTAAATACCAAGTACCATATCCTGTGAAGGAACGGCTACCGGACCACCATCAGATGGTTTCAGCAGGTTGTTTGGTGAAAGAAGAAGGAAACGGCACTCTGCCTGTGCTTCCTGTGACAGCGGTACATGGACAGCCATCTGGTCTCCATCGAAATCGGCATTGTAAGCTGTACATACCAGTGGATGCAGCTTGATTGCCTTACCTTCTACAAGGATTGGCTCGAATGCCTGGATACCAAGTCTATGCAGAGTAGGGGCACGGTTCAGCATAACCGGATGCTCTTTGATTACTTCTTCGAGCACATCCCATACCTCTGGCTGAAGTCTCTCGACCATCTTCTTCGCATTCTTAATATTGTGTGCTGTTCCGTTCGCTACAAGCTCTTTCATAACGAAAGGTTTGAACAGCTCGATTGCCATCTCTTTCGGCAGACCACACTGATAGATCTTCAGTTCTGGTCCAACGACGATAACAGAACGTCCTGAATAGTCAACACGTTTTCCAAGCAGGTTCTGACGGAAACGTCCGGACTTACCTTTCAGCATGTCAGACAGAGACTTGAGTGCTCTGTTTCCAGGTCCTGTTACCGGACGTCCACGACGTCCGTTATCGATCAGCGCATCAACAGCTTCCTGAAGCATACGTTTCTCATTTCTAACGATAATATCTGGTGCTCCCAGTTCAAGGAGTCTTCTCAGACGGTTATTTCTGTTAATGATTCTTCTGTACAGATCATTCAGGTCAGATGTTGCGAAACGTCCTCCATCCAGCTGTACCATAGGACGCAGATCCGGTGGGATAACCGGGATAGCTGTAAGGATCATCCACTCCGGTCTGTTTCCAGACTCGCGGAATGCTTCTACAACTTCCAGACGTTTTACGATTCTCGCGCGCTTCTGTCCTGTTGCATTCTCCAGGCCTGCCTGAAGTTCTGCATATTCTTTCTCAAGGTCAATAGACTCAAGAAGCTCTTTGATGGATTCAGCACCCATACCTACACGGAATGCATGTCTTCCCCATTTTTCCTTTGCTTCCTGATACTCTGCCTCTGAAAGGATCTGCTTGTAGGAGAGATCTGTCTCTCCCTTATCAAGCACGATGTAAGAAGCAAAGTAAAGTACTCTCTCCAGTGTTCTTGGAGAAATATCAAGGATCAGACCCATACGGCTCGGAATTCCTTTGAAGTACCAGATATGGGATACCGGTGCTGCCAGAGCGATGTGTCCCATACGCTCACGACGAACACTGGCCTTTGTAACCTCAACACCACAGCGATCACATACAACACCCTTATAACGGATCTTTTTGTATTTACCGCAGTGACACTCCCAGTCTTTGCTTGGTCCGAAGATTCTCTCACAGAAAAGTCCGTCCTTCTCCGGCTTCAAAGTCCTGTAGTTGATGGTCTCCGGCTTTGTAACCTCACCTCTGGACCACTCCAGGATTTTTTCAGGTGAAGCCAGGCCGATCTTAATCGCATCAAATGTTAACGGTTCATATTGTTGTTCATTGTTATTTGGCATAAAAACGGCTCCTCCTTATTATTCCTCACCCAGGTAATCATCATCATCAAAACTTAAATTCTCAAGATCGCTGTCGTCCGGCTCTTCGTCCAGTTCAACATCTTCCAGTTCTTCTCCGACAAACTCCTTCTCTGTGAATCCATGATCTCCGAAAGATTCATTCTCATCACGATACTTTCTGTCTCCTTCGATGATATGACGCAGGTCTGTCTCACCGTAATCAACGCTCTCCATGATCTTAACCTCTGTATTGTCATCACGCAGTACGCGGACATCCAGAGCAAGTGACTGGAGCTCTTTAAGAAGAACCTTGAATGACTCAGGAACTCCTGGTTCAGGAATATTCTCTCCCTTAATAATTGCCTCATATGTCTTCACACGTCCTACAACGTCGTCAGACTTCACTGTCAGGATCTCCTGCAGTGTGTAAGATGCACCATAAGCCTCCAGGGCCCATACCTCCATCTCTCCGAAACGCTGTCCACCGAACTGAGCTTTTCCACCCAGCGGCTGCTGTGTTACGAGAGAGTAAGGACCAGTAGAACGAGCATGGATCTTGTCGTCTACCAGATGATGCAGTTTCAGATAATGCATGTGTCCGATTGTTACCGGGCTGTCGAAGTACTCTCCTGTACGTCCGTCACGAAGACGAACTTTACCGTCTCTTGACAGCGGAACGCCCTTCCAGAGTTCTCTGTGATCTCTGTTCTCAGACAGGAACTGGAGAACTTCCGGACGAAGCTCTTCGCCGTGTTTCTTCTCGAACTCATCCCACTCAAGGTTTACATAATCATTTGCCAGATCCAGTGTATCCATGATATCGTTCTCGTTCGCACCTGCGAATACAGGAGTTGATACGTTGAATCCAAGTGCTTTTGCTGCAAGACTCAGATGAATCTCGAGCACCTGTCCGATGTTCATACGGGAAGGCACACCCAGTGGGTTCAGCACGATATCCAGAGGACGTCCATTCGGAAGGAATGGCATATCTTCTACTGGAAGTACACGGGAAACAACACCCTTGTTTCCATGTCGTCCGGCCATCTTATCACCAACGGAGATCTTTCTCTTCTGAGCGATGTAAATACGAACTGCCTGATTTACTCCAGGTGACAGCTCATCTCCGTTTTCTCTTGTAAATACTTTGGCATCTACTACGATACCGTATTCTCCATGAGGTACTTTCAGAGATGTATCTCTTACCTCACGTGCTTTCTCACCGAAGATCGCACGAAGCAGTCTCTCTTCAGCAGTCAGCTCTGTCTCTCCCTTTGGAGTTACTTTTCCGACAAGGATATCTCCGGCACGAACCTCAGCACCGATGCGGATGATTCCTCTCTCATCCAGATCTTTCAGTGCATCATCACCAACACCTGGGATGTCTCTTGTGATCTCTTCTGGTCCGAGCTTTGTATCTCTTGCTTCTGCTTCATATTCTTCAATATGAACAGATGTGTAGACATCATCCTGAACCAGTCTCTCACTTAAGAGAACAGCATCCTCGTAGTTGTAACCTTCCCATGTCATGAATCCGATCAATGGGTTCTTACCAAGAGCCATCTCTCCACCGGATGTAGACGGTCCATCAGCGATAACCTGTCCTGCCTCAACACGTTCACCTTTGTCAACGATTGGTCTCTGGTTGTAGCAGTTGCTCTGGTTACTTCTCTGGAATTTTGTCAGTTTATATGTCTTCTTTGTTCCGTCATCATGTCTGATCGTGATGCTTGTAGATGTAGAGCTTTCAACCACACCAGCCTGCTCTGCAACTTCAGCCACACCGGAGTCAACAGCTGTCTTAACTTCCATACCTGTTCCGACTACCGGAGCTTCTGTTGTAAGAAGCGGTACTGCCTGACGCTGCATGTTAGATCCCATCAGCGCACGGTTAGCATCGTCGTTCTGAAGGAACGGAATCAACGCTGTAGCCACGGAGAACACCATCTTAGGTGATACGTCCATGTAATCAAATTTATTTCTCTCGTAGTCCTGTGTTTCCTCAAGGTAACGACCGGATACGTTCTTATTAATGAAATGACCTTCTTCATCAAGAGGTGTATTCGCCTGTGCTACATGGTAATTATCCTCTTCATCAGCAGTCATATATACAACTTCGTCTGTAACAACCGGGTTCATCGGATCTGTCTTGTCAACTTTACGATATGGTGCTTCGATAAATCCATACTCGTTGATTCTTGCGTAACATGCAAGGGAGTTGATCAGACCGATGTTAGGACCTTCAGGAGTCTCGATAGGACACATTCTTCCATAGTGAGAGTAGTGAACGTCGCGGACCTCGAATCCTGCACGGTCTCTTGAAAGACCTCCAGGACCAAGTGCGGAAAGACGTCTCTTATGTGTCAGCTCTCCAAGCGGGTTGTTCTGATCCATGAACTGTGACAGCTGGGAAGATCCGAAGAATTCCTTCACTGCTGCTGTTACAGGCTTAATGTTGATCAGGGACTGTGGTGAAATACCATCCTGATCCTGTGTTGTCATTCTCTCACGAACAACTCTTTCCAGTCTGGACAAACCGATTCTGTACTGGTTCTGAAGAAGTTCTCCAACCGCACGGATACGTCTGTTACCCAGATGGTCGATATCATCATCATTTCCCATGCCATACTCAAGATGCATGTTGTAATTGATAGATGCAAAAATATCTTCCTTTGTGATGTGCTTCGGAATCAAATCATGAAGATCTCTCTTGATCAGTCTCTTCATCTCATCTACATCACCTGCTGATTCTTCAATGATTCCTGCAAGAACCGGATAATATACCTGCTCTGTCACGCCAACCTCAGCCGGATCAATATCAACAACCGCCTGGAGGTCAACCATCATATTGGAAAGAACCTTGATATTTCTGGAAGTATCTTCACCCTCTACCCAGATGTACGGTACTGCCGCGTTCTGGATCATATCAGCGATCTCACGAGTGATCTTTGTTCCCTTTTCAGCGACAACTTCACCTGTGATCGCACTTACAGCATCCTCAGCGAGGATCTGTCCTGATACACGGTTCTTAAGAAGAAGCTTCTTATTAAACTTATAACGTCCAACTTTGGCAAGATCATAACGTCTTGGATCAAAGAACATGCTTGTGATCAGGCTTTCTGCACTGTCTACTGCCAGCGGCTCGCCCGGACGGATCTTCTTATAGAGCTCTAACAGACCTTCCTGGTAGTTCTCAGAAGTATCTTTTCCAAAACTTGCAAGAAGTTTTGGTTCTTCACCAAAGAGTTCAATGATCTCTGCATTTGTACCTACTCCAAGTGCACGGATCAGAACTGTGATCGGCACTTTTCTTGTACGGTCTACACGTACATAGAAAACGTCATTGGAGTCAGTCTCATATTCCAGCCATGCTCCACGGTTCGGGATAACAGTTGCTGAATAAAGCTTCTTACCGAACTTATCATGTGCGATTCCGTAATAAATACCCGGGGAACGCACAAGCTGGCTGACAATAACACGCTCAGCACCATTGATAACAAAAGTACCTGTCTTTGTCATCAGCGGAAGATCTCCCATAAAGATCTCATGCTCGTTAATCTCATCAGTTTCCTTATTATAAAGCCTTACTCTGACTTTCAGAGGTGCTGCATAAGTTGCATCACGTTCTTTACACTCATCAATCGTATATTTTGCATCTTCTTCGCAGAGTGTAAAATCCACAAATTCCAGACTCAGATGACCATTGTAATCTGCGATCGGGGAAATATCATCGAATACCTCTTTCAGTCCTTTGTCAAGAAACCACTGATAGGAATCTTTCTGAACTTCAATGAGGTTAGGCATCTCCAATACTTCTTGCTGCCTGGAATAGCTCATGCGGAAGCTTTTTCCGGTTTTGATGGGACGAATTCTGTTTTTCTCCATTGACGTTTCACTCCTCATTTATTGTTTTTGCAGGCAATAAACTGCCTTTTACGAGTTCCAGTTATATAAAAATGAAAAGAGCCTTGCGACAGTATTCTCTGTCACTATATGGCATACCTTTCCACAATAGCGCATTTTCTACTATATCACAAAGCTCTTTTTATTGTCAACATGATTCTTGTGTTTTTTTATATTTTTCTTGACTTTTTTCTCAAGATATGTTATATCTTCCGCTGTTCCAGGCATTTTCCTTTTGAACAGCATCTTTTTTTAGAAATAACTTTTATACCATATCTTCATAAAGGCAGATCAGCTCACGATAAACCTGAACACACCGCTCGATATCCGCAATCTCAACATACTCATCCGGTTTATGAGCCTGTGCAAGATTTCCCGGCCCATAAGACATACAATTCGGATTTCCTAAAAGCCCTGCTACAACTGCTGTGTCTGTATAACCTGTGAATGCTGACACAACTGGATCTTTTCCGGTAACTTTTTTCACCGATTCAGATAAAGCCTTCATAAGTCCTGACTCCATGTGTGTCTCCACCGGTGGTCTGTCTCCTGTAATCTTATAAGAACCCTTCACGCCCGGAACTGCATTTTCCCCAATTTCAATTGCTTTCTGAACAATCTTTTCCGCCTCTTGTGTATTCATCGGTGGAACAAGACGCATATCTATCGTCACTGTACTGTGATCTGATACTACATATGGGCTGTATCCTCCGGAAATCTGTCCGAATGTAACAGTGGACTTTCCAAGCTCTTCATGTGTCGGTACTTTCTCCATCGCTTTTCGGATCTCTGCGATCATAAATGCGATTCCGGCGATTGCATCTGCGCCTTTCTCCGGCATACTCGCATGCGCGGTAATACCTTCCACATCAAGTTCAAACCAGGTTCTCCCTTTGTGAGCCATCTGAATCATTCCGGAAGTCGGTTCCATATCAAGAACCCAGTCTTCCTTCTGGATCCATCCCTGTTGCACTGCTGCTTCTGACCCTTTCATATCTGCTTCTTCGTCTACAGTTCCAATAAAGACTAATGTTCCCGGAAGTTTTTCTGTATCTTCAGCTTTCTCTTTCTGTGATTTTGCCACTTCCGCAAATGCTGTCAAAGCACTTGCAAGTCCAGACTTCATATCACAGGCGCCTCGTCCCCAGATCTTCCCATCCGAAACTTCTGCGCCAAATGCATCCTTCGTCCATCCTTCACCCTTGACAACCGTATCCATGTGGCAGATGAACACCAGTGCCGGATGAGCTTTTGCACCTTTCACGACACCTTTTACAATTTTTCTTCCCGGTTCTACTTCGTAAGTCTCTGCATCTGCTCCATTTTCTTTCAAATATTCACAGATATATTCACCGATCTTGGTTTCCCAGCTTCCCGGATCCGTACTTTCTATCTTAATCAGTTCTCTCGTCAACTCAACTGCATCCATTTCTAACGCCTCTTTCGCAAAAAGACCGCAGAAGCGTATCATCTTCTGCGGTCGGAATAAACTTATATTCAGGAAAATTATTTAAGAGTAACCTCTGCTCCCTGCTCTTCAAGTTTAGTTTTGATTTCCTCAGCCTCTGCTTTAGAAACTGCCTCTTTAACTACCTTCGGTGCTCCGTCTACAAGCTCTTTAGCTTCTTTAAGTCCAAGACCTGTGATCTCACGAACAGCCTTGATAACTTTTACTTTAGATGCTCCAGCGGATGTAAGCTCTACGTCGAACTCATCTTTCTCTGCTGCTCCTGCACCCTCAGCTGCTGCTGCAACTACAACGCCTGCTGCTGCAGATACGCCGAACTCTTCTTCACAAGCTTTAACAAGCTCGTTTAACTCTAATACTGATAACTCTTTGATCGCTTCGATCATTTCAGCTGTTGTCAATTTAGCCATTTTAAATATCCTCCATTTTTTCTTTTCATTCTTAATTAATTAGATGAGCATCTGCTCATATATGCTGTCTGTATCCAGATCAGCTGACGCATATTACTCTGCGTCTGTTGCTGTCTCCTCTGCTGCTTCTGCTGGAGCCGCTTCTCCCCCCTGCTCTGCGATCTGTTTGATAACACGAGCAAAGTTTGTGATAGGTGACTGTAAGCTTCCAAGCAACTTGGAAAGCAGTTCGTCTCTTGAAGGGATCTTAGCAAGTTCAGAAATACCTGCTACATCATATGCTGTTCCTTCAACTACACCACCTTTAAGTTCAAGTGCCGGAGCATCCTGTGCAAATTTGTAAAGGATTCTTGCCGGTGCTGTTGCGTCATCTTTAGAAATCGCAATAGCGCTTGGTCCTTCCAGGCAGTCATCAAGGGCTGCAAATTCAGTACCCTCGAAAGCTCTCTTCATCATTGTGTTCTTGTAAACTTTGTAAACCACACCAGCTTCTCTGAGCTGCTTACGAAGCTCTGTATCCTGAGCAACTGTAAGTCCACGGTAGTCAACGAGAACTACTGACTGAGCGTCTTTAATCTCTTCTGCAATCTTGTCAACGATTGGCTGTTTTACTTCAACCTTTGCCACTTTTCGGTACACCTCCTTATATTATTCGTGTACTGCCAAAGTTCCCAGCAGATCATACTGCTGAAACTAAAAAAATCTCCAGGTCCAAAGACGTGGAGGTTCTACAAATTCATACGCATGTAAAAATTCATTCTTCCTCGGTAGGCGTTCATAACTTACGCTTTTCAGCACCTACTGTCTTCGGCAGTTGCTAGACTATAATACCATGATAATCATCATATGTCAAGCCTGTTTTTCATCTTTTTTATTTTTCTTTTCAAAAGAGGATCCGCCAAAAGCAGATCCTCCTCTATGACAGTCTCGTGACCGTCTGTTTTACATTTTATTATGCAAGTTTAACCGGGTTAATCTTCACGCCAGGTCCCATTGTAGATGTAAGAGTTACACTCTTCAGGTACTGACCTTTAACAGCGGCTGGTCTAACCTTGTTGATTGCATCGATAAGCGTCTGGAAGTTGTCCGCTAACTGCTCCTCTGTAAAGGATGCTTTTCCGATCGGAACATGGATAATGTTTGTCTTGTCCAGTCTGTACTCAATCTTACCAGCTTTGATATCGTTGATAGCTTTTGTAACGTCCATTGTTACTGTACCAGCCTTCGGGTTTGGCATAAGTCCCTTAGGTCCAAGTACACGTCCAAGACGTCCAACAACACCCATCATGTCTGGTGTAGCAACTACAACGTCGAAGTCAAGCCATCCCTCGTTCTGAATCTTCGGGATCAGTTCGTCTCCTCCAACGAAGTCAGCACCTGCTGCCTTTGCTTCCTCAGCCTTAGCGTCCTTAGCGAACACAAGGATGCGAACCTTCTTACCTGTTCCGTGTGGAAGAACTACAGCACCACGGATCTGCTGATCTGCGTGACGTCCGTCACAACCTGTTCTGATATGAGCCTCGATTGTCTCGTCAAACTTTGCTGTTGCTGATTTCTTTACTAATGCTACTGCTTCTGCAGGATCATAGAGATTTCCTCTTTCGATCAGTTTTGCAGCTTCGATATATTTTTTTCCTCGTTTCATTTTACAATAACCTCCTTGTGGTATTGGCGGGAACTTGCCCCTCCCACTTTATGAATTTACTAAACAATTGAACTTTCAGCGCTCTCTCCCCCGAGGACACCGGAAAAGGTCGGCTGATCGTATCCTACAATATAATCGTTATAAAATCTGGATTAGTCTTCTACAACTACACCCATGGAACGGCATGTTCCAGCGATCATGCTCTCAGCAGCCTCTACTGTAGCTGCGTTCAGGTCTGGCATCTTCATTTCAGCGATCTCTCTAACCTGAGCTTTTGTGATTGTAGCAACTTTTGTCTTGTTCGGTACACCAGAACCGGACTGAATCTTACAAGCCTTCTTAATAAGAACTGCTGCCGGTGGTGTCTTTGTGATGAAGCTGAAGCTTCTGTCATTGTAAACAGTGATTACTACAGGGATGATAAGATCTCCCTGATCTGCTGTTCTAGCATTGAACTGTTTTGTAAATTCAACGATGTTTACACCGTGCTGTCCAAGTGCAGGACCAACCGGTGGTGCCGGAGTTGCCTTTCCAGCAGGAATCTGTAATTTGATATATCCTTCTACTTTTTTTGCCATTTCAATTACCTCCTTGTGGTATTGGCGGGATTCTCATCCCTCCCACGCAATTTTAATCCATTTTCTTCACTTCTGAAAAACCAAGTTCAACCGGAGTTTCTCGGCCAAACAGCTCAACATTGATTGTCAGACTCTTCTTCTGTTCGTTGATTGTCTGAACAGCTCCAACTGTTCCTTCCCATGCACCGCTAAGTACAGTTACAACATCACCGATCTCAAGATCAAGGATCACCTCATCCTGTTTGATTCCAAGGTTCTCCATCTCACTCTCATCAAGCGGTACCGGCTTGGATCCAGGTCCGACGAATCCTGTAACACCTCTTGTGTTTCTTACAACATACCAAGTGTCATCATTCATGATCATGTGGATCATAACATATCCAGGAAACATCTTTCTCTGTACGACCTTTTCCACTCCATTACGTATCTCTGGTACTTCCTCAAGTGGAACACGAACTTCCAAAATCTGGTCTTCCAGATGACGAGTCTCGATCGTCTTGTCAATGTTTGCTTTTACTTTGTTCTCATACCCTGAATAGGTATGAACGACGTACCATTTTGCCTCTGACATAAAATCACCTTTCTGCTGCGATCAACTATTTCACTAAAAAGTCAATTCCATATCTCAAAAGCGCATCAACTACTGAGATCAGCGCTCCAAGCACTACGGAGACAGCAACAACTGCCGTGGTCTGTTTAGCAAGTGTATTCTTGTCTGGCCAAACGATCTTCTTGAACTCTGCCTTAAGTCCTTTGAACCAGCTCTTCTTCTGAGTTTTTGTATTCTCACCCATAATTCCACTTCCTTTCGACAACAATTATTTTGTCTCTTTGTGCAGTGTGTGTGATTTGCAGAATCTGCAGTACTTCTTGGTTTCCATGCGTTCCGGATGAGTCTTCTTATCCTTTGTCATGTTGTAGTTACGGTTCTTGCATTCCGTACATTCCAGAGTAATTCTTGTGCGCACAACTTCCACCTCGCTTTTAATATATTCACCTACGTGTTGCTGATGGTTGCGAGCCATCAATTTTTAGGCATAAAAAAAAAGCCTACTTCCATTCGCCCAAATATTGTATCATGGGGACAAAAGGAAGTCAAGCCTCTTTCTTAATTTTTCATTTCAACATTTTTATATTCACTGCTTTTGCATTTACATCCGCAGTACCGTATCATTCACCCTGTTCTCCCAGCTTTTCATCATAAGTATCAAGGAAATGATGCTTCTCACCTTTAGACTTATACGCAACTACAGTATCCAGATTTACATTTTCAACACTCTTGAAAATATTTCCCTCCACGTATGGATTCACCTTTTTCAGAGTTGCGATCAGCTCTTTGATCTCCATACGCTTGGAACGGTTCTCCTCATTATTACATGTCGTACATGTATCTGTGAATTTGCATGCACACTGAATGAAATGCAGATCATTATAATCTCTCCATGCTTTAATATCATCCTCACGGACCATATACAGCGGACGGATCAGCTCCATTCCTTCAAAATTTGTGCTGTGCAGTTTCGGCATCATCGTCTGTACCTGTGCAGAATAGAGCATTCCCATCAGGATTGTCTCTATCACGTCATCATAATGATGTCCCAGTGCAATCTTGTTGCACCCCATCTTCTGTGCATGGCTGTACAAATATCCGCGGCGCATTCTTGCGCACAGGTAACATGGGGACTTTTCAATATTATAGACGGATTCAAAGATATCTGATTCAAAAATCTCGATCGGAATCTCCAGACGTCTTGCGTTCTCCTCGATCACCTGGCGGTTCGCCGGGCTGTACCCCGGATCCATCACAAGGAATTTTACTTCAAAATCAAATTTATTATGACGCTTTAATTCCTGAAAAAGCTTTGCCATCAACATGGAGTCTTTTCCGCCGGAGATGCAGACTGCAATCCTGTCTCCCGGTTTCACCAGTTCGTACTCATTGATTGCCTTGGTAAACTTGCACCAGATGTTTTTTCTGAACTTCTTCCTTAAGCTCTGCTCTACCTCTTTTGCGAAGTTCACTTCTTCTTTCGCATCCTCTGCCTCTTTTTGCTTCATTGTATCAATCAGCCAGGCAATATATCCGCCGTTCAGACTGACTGCATCAGCACCTTTTTCTTCCAGTGCCTCTGCGACTTCTACACTATGCTCTCCTCTGCTGCAGCAGATAACCAGTTTCTTTGTAAAATCAACCTCCGGATGCCCGTCAATTGCATCTTCTGCAACCGCGATCGCTCCCGGAATTGCTCCATGTGAAATCTCTGTCTCATTTCTGATATCCAGGATCTGATAACTATCTTTCTCCAGCTTGCGGAGTTCTTCTATTGAAATACCCATTTTCTCCCCCGTTATCCTATTTCTTCTTAATTCCTGCCAGATCTTTTACAACTTCTCCTGCAATGATCAGACCGGCTACAGATGGTACGAACGCAACACTTCCAGGAATATCCCGGCGTTCGGTACATTTGTGTGCTGCCCCTGGCGGACAGATACAGTTCGTTCGGCAGCTGATCGACATATCTTCCAACGGCCGGGTTGGCTGTTCTTCTGAATAAACCACTTTCAGCTTCTTCACACCGCGCTTCTTCAATTCGCGGCGCATCACCTTTGCCAGCGGACACACCTTCGTCTTATAGATATCCGCCACACGGAAGGCACTTGCATCCAGCTTATTTCCTGCGCCCATACTGCTGATGATCGGCACATTCAGTTCTTTACACTTCATGACAAGCGCAATCTTAGCCGTCACAGTATCTACCGCATCCACAACATAATCATATTCTTCAAAAGGGAATTCATCTGCAGTATCCGGCAGAAAAAAGCAATTATGAATATTCACCTCTGCCTTCGGATTAATCTCCAGAATTCTGTCCCTCATTACATCTGTTTTATATTTTCCAACTGTTTTTCTTGTTGCAATGATCTGACGATTCAAGTTCGTCAGACACACTTTATCATCATCGATCAAGTCAAATTTTCCTACACCACTTCTTACAAGTGCCTCACAGACATAGCCGCCGACACCTCCAATGCCAAACACTGCAACGCGGGCACCTTCCAGCTTGTTCATTGCTTCCTTGCCTAAAAGCAGTTCTGTTCTCGAAAACTGTGTTAACATTTCCTATATTCTCCTTCTGTCTACATAAATGTGCCGCCGCCCGGACCGCCTCCTAGGCACAGTCCGCCACTATTACAGCAAATATTGCACATCAGATTGGCAATACATAATTTCACGCACCAGCTGCTATTATAGGTTCCGGGATATCCATACATCGTCTGTCTTGTCTGATACCAGTTCCCGCCACCTTCAAGCTGCTGAAGGAGCATCTGGTACTGCATATTCTGTGGATCCAGCCGCACTGCTTCTCTCGCATGATCTAATGCGATCACATTATTTCCAAGCCCGGAATTCGCCGATGCGCTGTAGAAATACCATCTTGCACTATGCTGGCTGATTCCGTCAAGTACGTTAAGAGCTTCTTTATAATGTCCGCTTCGTATGTAATTAGCTGCCGCATTCAGATGTGCATCTTCCTCGCTCATCCCGGAAGTTCCGCCCGTACTTCCTGCCGAACCATATCCATAAGAACCAAAACCTCCAAATCCTCCAAACGGACCGTAGCCTCCATAACCTGAGCCATCACTTGAACCATATCCGGAAGTATATCCTTTTTCACGTTCATCCATGATCTGCTGATAAGCCTGCTGTACTTCCTTAAACTTCGCCTCTGCCTCATCTTTCTTCGGGTTATTGATATTCGCATCCGGATGATATTGCCGGCTCAGCTTTCGATAAGCCTTCTTCACATCCTCATCCGTAGCACTTCTGTCTACACCTAATATACTGTATGGATCTGACATCCTTCCTATTTCCTCGTTCTTTCTCTTACCTTTATTCTAACAAACAGTTACTGTTCACACGATGTGCGACCAGCAACACTTGAATATCATAACAGATTGCTCGTCTCCAGTAAACCTGTCAACTCTTCTTAATAAATGTTGTTCCACATTTCGGACAGCGAATCTCAATCTTTCCCTTTCCTTTCGGAATACGGATCTTCTGCTTACATCCCGGACACTTGTAAATATGATATACTTTTCTCTGTGCCAGACTGTTCTTCTGCTGCTGAATATAGGTTCTGAGTTTATAAGTCTTCGCAAGATACTTCTGATTTTCCGCATACCGTTTCGATATGTTTCTGGAAAAAATCCGGAAATAACAATAGATGATCAGCACCCATCCAAGGAAATAAAACAGCGTTCCCACTCCTTTTCCTGTAAAAAAGGAAGACAGGAGCACTACTACCAGTCCGATAATAAGCAGACCTTTGGAAAACTGATCCACACCATACCTTCCCTGCATAAAACGTAAAAATTTTTCTTTCATACAAATCCTTCTTTCTCAATAACTCTGTCTGCACACATTATTTTTCACAGTATCTGTAACTTGTCACGCATCTCTTCCGTTGAGTTTCCCACTAAAATGATATGTGCTATATTCTGCGCTGTTTTCACTCAAAAGTCAATTAAATAAATATAAAATGTGGTAACCGTCCAGAGGAAACGTACCGAATTTTCTTCGTTTCCTCCGAACAGTTACCAGTCTTTATTGATTCAATATATTATTGCAGATTTCATCCGAGATCAGGTACACGATCCTGGAATCATTCATCATGACATATCTGTCTCCACTTCCATTTTCTCCTCCGATGTAAAGCGTCATTGTCTGATCTTCATCATCGCTTGTATAAGTAACTTCTACTGTGATTCTGGAAGTCGCATCCAGACCATACCCTGCAAGATCTGCATCATCTACAGAATAATCCGCCGCCTCTGACAGCGTCACAGCACCAAGTCCTCCGGCTACTGCTGCAACATCTTCTGCCTGATCCTCATTTTCGGAATCATAGGTTGTTGTCTCACCATTCTGTGTAATCACTTCTTTTTTCAGATTTCCACTTCCGATACTTGGATAAGTATCCAGCTGAGCGATCTGATCCAGTTCCGTCTGGATATCATCCAATGATGTTGCCGGAATAGTATAAACCTTTTCCGTATCGTCCACTGTTGCATAGTAATCATTTCCGGTCGCATTCCCAACTTTGATCGTTGTCACAGTTCCATCTTCATCTGTCAGTGTAACCGTATAAGTCGGATTGTCTAATCCATATTCTTCCAGCGCATCTGCATCCTCAAGTTCTCGATCCGCATTCAGCTGTCCCACAGCATCAGCCACAGTCTTCGGGTAGCTCTGACGCAGTGGAAAATCTTTATCTGCGGTATAGTACCAGGTATCTCCATCTTTCTCAAAATTCATTTCACCCGTACCAAGATCATATTTCACCCCGGTAATCTCTGAGGTCTTCAGATCCGTTACTTTCACCGTTTCTTCTTCCTTGGAATCCTGCTTCTTATTCCATGTGCTTAAGGCAAAATAGAGGATCAGGAGCAGCACCAGAACACCTGTCAGAATCAATGGCCCTTTCTTTTTCTTCATTCTAATTTTCTTCCTCCTTAAGCTTTTCTTCTTCTAAACCATACGCTGAATCCGGCGATCAGAATCACTGCCGGGATTCCAAAGATTACAAGAAGGCTGAACAGACCGGCATGCTGTATCGTGTTATACTCTGTTCCAAGACTCTTTGCCTCAATAGACAGATTCTGTACTCCGTCAAAGTTTGCACTTACTGCATTCATAAAGATCTGTGTATTCTCAAGCTGTGAAAATGCATCTGTAATATTCTGATCGATCAGGCTTCCTGCGGAGATCACAGTCAGACGGGCTCCTGTTGTACTGCTTTCCTCAGAATCTTCCGTATCCTCACTATCTGCATCAGACGAATCTGCATCCGTGTCATCTGAAGAATCATCTCCTGAAGAAATCGTCTCTGTTGCGACAACTCCAAGTTCATACGTTCCCTGTTTCTGTTCGGACTCTGTTACCGCGTAACCATTTTCCGATGTCTCCATGAATGCACTTGTTGTGATCGTATCTCGTGCCGGATCTGTCAATGTCATTCCATGTGCATTCGTCAGAAGTACCATCTGTGAGCTGATCCCGTTTGCAAGGTCACCGGATACATTCAGCTGTGGGAAGATATAATACGGCTGGTTCTGATAGCATCTTGCAGGATCCGCAATATAACCATCTGCACCTTCAATTCCATACACTTTCAGCACACTTGCAAGATTCGGCAAATCTGTCAGGGAGGTATCTCCAAGCAGACACATTACTTTTCCACCTGCTGCCAGATAGTTTGTCAGAAGCGTCACTTCATTTTCTGAAAGGTCATTCGTTGGTGCATTCATGAGCAGAAGATCACAGTCATCCGGAATGGAGTCTGCCATCAGAAGGTTCAGTTCTGTCAGCGTGTAATTATTTTTACTCATCAAATCTGTAACTGTAGATGACAGTTCCGCCTCTCCATGCCCGCTTACTTTATAGATTGTCTTCTGCACATCACTTGTCACATAATTCACCGCACTTGTCAACTGACCATCTCCGTCAAATTCTGAATAAGATGCATTTCCTGAATAATAGGAAGACATATCCATAACAAGAATCTTGTCAAAAGAAATAGTTGTTGTCTTTCCTGTTGCTTCACAAGATACAACGATTGTATTTTCGGATGCATTATACTCTGTCAATGCTGACGGATGCAGAACCGGATCGATCCACTCAACATTGATCTTATCTGAAAGTGCTGCATATTTACTGATAAATGTCTTAATCCTGTCATCCGTGTCTTTCTTTACCGCAAGAACTTTCATATCGACTTTATCATTCAATCCGCTCAGCAGATCCTTTGTTGTATCTGAAATTTCATAAATCTTTGTACTGCTCATATCCAGATTGCGATAAGCTTCCGGGATCTGTCCGATTACCAGATTGAACACAATAACAATCGCGATTACAAGTACTGTCAGCCCCACACTGTAAGATCCGTGCTTTGTACCGGAGGTGTGGAACATCCCTTTGATCTTTCCTGTTGTTTTCTTTCTTCTATCCACTTTCATGCCCTCCTAATTCCAACGTCTCTTCTGGATTGCCTGTACTGTCAGGAACACAAAGACTACGATCAGTGAAAGATACAGCGCGATTCCCGTTATATCTACAATACTGTTCGAAGTGATATCCGTAAATACATCTGCAAGTGCCAGTCTTCCAAGCATCTTTGTCAGCAGATTTTCATAAAGACTTGATTTCACAAAGTACACGACCACACCGGCGATCACACCAACTGCTTCGATCACACCGGCAATCACTATATTTCCTGTCATCTGATAAATATAAACAACAATCAGAGTCAGAATGATAAGCACACCGACCAATCCGCTGACTGCACTGCTTGGAAGCATGGAAAGAATTCCATTCCAAAGATACAAGATAAGCAGAATACCAAATGTACTGATAAATGCGATCATCTGACTTTCCGTCAGAGCAGACAGGAACATGCCGATTGCCGCATATACACAACCCAACAGGAAGAATACCCCGATGGATACGTAATCTACTTTCAGATATGCAGTTCCCTGTGCCTTAATGATTAATGGGAACGCACAGAAGATCACATTCGGGATTCCAATTACCGTTACCATTGCAAGATATTTTCCAAGCACAACCTTCCACAGACTGACCGGAGCTGTCAGAAGCAGCTGATCTGTCTTATTTTTACGCTCTTCTGAAAAACTGCGCATCGTGATCAGCGGAATCCCTACGATAAATACGATCAGTGTACCTGAAAGCGTATAGGAAAAGTATGGATATCCGGCTGTCAGGTTATATGCCATAAAGTAGATTCCTGTAAATGCAATAAGAAATGCAACAAACACACATCCCACCATAGACTGAAAATAGGAGCGTACTTCTCTTTTATAAATCGCCAGCATCTTTTATGTCCTCCGTTTCCTTCTTCTTAGCCTTTTCTGCATATTCTTCTGCTGCCCTGTCGCTCTGCGTCAGTTCCATAAAGACATCTTCAAGACTTACCTGCAGCGGATTCAGTTTCAGCAGTGGCTGATGATTCTGTGCAAATGCCTGAAATACTTTCTCACGTATATCTGTATTTTTCTTTTCCTGAACCTGAGCCCATGTGATTCCATTTTCCAGATGCTTTGTAGAAATGCTTCGAATTCCATCTACTGTCTCAAGAATTCTTCGAACTTCGTCCGGGCTTGCTTTCGTCTCGATCTCAATCAGATCAGAATCTCCCAGATTCCGTTCCAGGTTCTCCGGTGTGTCACTTGCGACCAGTTTTCCTTTGGAAATGATCAAAATATAATCGCAGACTTCACGGACTTCCGCCAGAATATGAGAACTCAGGATCACCGTATGTTTCTTTGCAAGCTGACGGATCAGTTCACGGATCTCTATAATCTGTTTTGGATCAAGTCCGACACTTGGTTCATCAAGAATAATGATCTCCGGAAATCCAAGCACTGCCTGTGCCAGTCCGACTCTCTGACGGTATCCTTTCGACAGATTCCTGATCAGACGGTTTTCTACTTCCCAGATCTTCACCATCTTCTCTACTTCATTGATAGACTCTTCTCTTTTATTCTTAGCGATTCCTTTCAACTCCGCTACAAATTCCAGATATTCACGGACTGTCATCTCCATATACAACGGTGGCAATTCCGGCAGATAACCAATCTGCCTTTTCGCCTCCTCAGGTTCTTTCAGAATATCATATCCATTAATCAGTACTTCTCCTTCGGTAGCACCAAGGTATCCTGTCATAATATTCATCGTTGTTGATTTTCCCGCCCCATTCGGTCCAAGAAAGCCGTAGACATGCCCTTCCTCTATTGTGAAGTTTAAATGATCTACTGCTGTATGATTTCCATACTTCTTCACAAGATTCTTTACTTCTATCAAAGTCTTACCTCCCTATATTTCTTCCAGTCTATATCTATGCAGACAAACCGAGATTTTTGACCTTTCAAAAGTATCAGGATTCTGTGAATGTTTTGTGTTATAAATGTGACAGTTCTATTTCTTGCAAAAAGAACAAAGCACTCTCTGCATTGTTCCATATAAGAACCAACACAAAGAATGCTTCTTTTTTACTTTTCGTATTCCTTACAAACCAGATCTGCAATGATCTGCTGCCCCTGAGAATCCGGATGTACTCCGTCTTTCTGCAGATGAGATATCACAGATGACTGATACACATCCGCAACTTCATAATCGTATTTTCCCGCACGTTTTTCAATGATCGCGTTCATATTTTCAATAATGTCTTCTACAATTTTATTCAGCGTAGATGGAAGCTTCATATTTCCTGCCGGATTATAAATTGTAGTCACGATCACTTTTGCATCGTCCTTTTTCAATGAATTTACTGTCTTCATCATCTGGATCCATTCTTTTTCAAAGGAATTATAATCCCAGTTGTTCAACGCGTTGATCGCACTCAGCACAAGCAGCGGATTCTTCTTTACAGACTCTTTCAAAGATGCAAGTGCCTCATCCGCACTTTTAAATTTTGTATCTGTCTTCAGGATTTCCTGAACCACACGCTTACATTCGTTGAGCAGGTCATTCGAACCAATTGTTATAAAAATAACATCTGCTTTTGCAAGATTCGTCTGCACATCCTGCTTTGACAAATACTTTTCGTTCAATCCTGCTGTATCAAGACCTGTTCTTGCATAATTGTGATAAATATATCTGCACCCTTCGCTATATGCTATTTCCTTTGCTGCCAGACTTCCATAATTCTCCATCCAGGATTTATCGCAAGTGTAACCTTTCGCAATACTGTCTCCAAGTACTGTGCAATAAAGCTGATGTGGGCGTGCTGTTTCCTCCGTATTTTCTGTTCCGAATACCGGAAGAGTCCCTGTCAGCAGTATCCCTGCGCTGAGCAGAACTGCCAACATCCTTCTTCCGTATCTTGAAATCCTTCCTTTTCTTTCTCTCATTCCATTTTGTTTCATTTTCCGCACCTGCCTGTATTCTGTCCTTCTTCGTAGCTGTCCCTATTATTGCCTTATGCTTTTAGATTTCCCATTTTGCCTGACTTCCATGCTCTGTCTTTGTAATATTTAATTTCCAGTCAATCTGCTCTTTCAATTCATTTACATGGGAAATGATTCCAACCAGTCCTTTCTCTCCTGCAAGTTCTTTGAGAATCTGAATCGCACGGTCTCTTGATGCATCATCCAGAGATCCGAATCCTTCATCTACAAACATCGTCTCCAGACTTACAGCTCCCGCCGTATTCTGGATAATATCTGCAAGTCCCAATGCCATTGACAAAGCTGCCATGAAGGATTCTCCTCCTGAGAGAGACTTTACATCTCTGACAGAATCTGTCACCAGATCATAGACATCCAGATCAAGTCCGGCCTGTCCCTGACTGCTCAGATCCTGAATCTCCCTGCACTGTAAAATAAATTCATTTGATGTCATCCGCGCCAGCCTGCGGTTTGCCGCCTGAATGATCTGCCGGAAATAAGTCCGCTGTACATACGTCTCAAAATCAAGTTTCACACTGCCGCTCAAATTGCCATTTGCAGTCTTGCTCAGGTTGGAAAGTACCTCATATTCTTTTCGCAGAGCTTCCTGCGAAGAAAAATATTGTTTCAGATTCTTGTATGCATTCTGGTTACCTGTCCATCTGCTGTGAAGCTGCATCTGATGATCCTGTTTTTCTTTCAACAGATGTTCTACTTCATCTCGCTTTTCTATCTCCTGCTGCGGATCTTCCCGCTTTTCGCCTGCAGTCTGTTCCTTCAGCGTCTCGATCTTTGCCTTTTTCTCTAACAGCTGGCGGTCATGTTCTTTCACTTCTTTGTCTTTCTCCCGCCACCCTTCGATCCACTGTTTCGCCTCACGGAATTCTTCCTGTGAAGTAAATTCCTGTCGGCTGATCTCCTCTCGGAACTCTTCCTGCTCTTTTACAAAACGCTTCTCAAGTTCTGACTTCTGGCCTCGAAGTCCCTCCAGTTTTCCTGCCTGACGTCTGCTTTCCTCCGTCATCTTACGGCACTGTTCCTGTGCCTGCTTTGTTTCATTCTTCTTCCGATCCAGTTCAACCTGCATCTTCTGAAGCTCTTCTTTCACCTGCTCTTCTTTCACAGGATTATCTCCGAGAATACGTTGTTCTGATTCAAGCTGTGCTTTGCATCTCTGAAACTTTTCCTGCTGCTGCATTCTTTTTTGTTCCAGCAAATCACGTCTTTGCTTCAATTTCTCTACCGTCTCTTTATCCGGTGCTTCTCCGGAAATCTTTGCCGGATGCGGATGTTCTACTGATCCGCAGACCGGACACGGCGTGCCTTCCTGTAATTCCTTTGCCAGGATTCCCGCCTGCTCCTGAAAGAATTTCGCATATGCTTCCTCATACTGAGCTGATGCTTCCTGACAATTCTGTATACAACGCTGCATTGCCCCTGTCTGATTTTCATATTCTTCCGAATACTTACGCACATTTGCGTAATGTGGAAGAAGATCCGATAACTGTGAAATTCTTTTCAGCATTTCCGGTTCTACCTTTGCAAAAACTTCTTCCAATTCTTCCGCTTTTTCTTTAACCTCAGAAAGTTCCTTTTCCTGTTCCTTCTGCCATACAGTAATCTGCTCGATCTCGCCCTGTATCTGCCGCACGGATTTCGCTGTTCGAAGAGCCTGCACTTCCAAATGTCTCGCCTGCTCTGCCCGGTGTCCAAGCCCTGCCTGAACCCGACAAGTTTCCATCTCGTCCTGTTTTGCATTCAGAAGAAGCAAACTCTTCTCTTCCATTTCCAAACGGTCAAATATCTTATTCTTCTCTTCTTTCTTCTGAATCAGCATTTGAAGTGTTTCTGACTGTTTCTTAAGTTCCTCTGATTCTTTCTTTAAGACTTTTCCACAACTTTCTTCATATTCGAGAAAGTTTTTCACAGCCTCCAGAACCTTTTCTCCTTCCGGCATGGATAACTCACAGAGTTCTTTCCACTGGTCTGCCAGATCCTGCTGCTCTGTGTCCTCCGATTCCACACGCTCCATCTCACGCCGAATGTCTGATTCACTTTCCTTCAGCGCAATATACAGATCTTTTCCTTTTTCTTTCAGTGCTTCCTGAATCCGCCAGTAGATCTGTGTCTGGAAAATCTGTGAGAAGATTTTTTTACGTTCTTTCGATTCTGCATGAAGAAGCTTTAAGAAATCTCCCTGCGCAATCATGGCAATCTGTGTAAACTGTCCCGCATCAAGACCAATGATTTCCTGAATCTTCTGGTCTGTCTCTCGCTTCTTCCCCTGATATTCCCTTCCGTCCGGAAGAAGGAGACTAACCTTCGCTGTCTCTTTCACATACCGGAGGCTTCCATCTGCTTTTCTTCTCTTCCCTACCCGGAGATATTCCGGATTACGGCGCACGGTATATTCCTGTCCCCGATAAGAAAACACATATTCAACATAAGTGTCTGTGTCTTCTGATGCATACTGGCTGCGCATCATATTTCCATCTCTGCGTCCGCCACTCGTCCGGTCATACAGCGCATACATGATTGCATCAAAGATGGTTGTTTTTCCTGCACCCGTATCTCCGGTAATCAGAAATAATCCGCTGTGAATCTTTGTAAAATCTATCTCCTGGACGCCCGCATAAGATCCGAATGCGGACATCGTCAATCTCACCGGTCTCATACGTCTTCCCCTTTCATTTCACTTAGAATCTCTCTTAAGATCTTTTGTTCCTGTTCAGACATTTCCTGCCCCTGCATCTCTTTGTAGAAATCACAAAATGTTTCAAACGGAGTACCGATCCGTATCTGTTCTTCAGAAAATTCCAGCTTCTGTCTTGTTCTCTCATTATCCATCCGCACTTCTAGAATATGATGGAATTTTCTTTCCAGCTGTTCCTTTGGTTTGTACGGATCAACCTCATCTGTCAGCGTTACACTGACATAATCTTCGCTTCCTCTTCCATCCTCCGCTTCAAGAATCTCTTCCAGAGTTCCCCTGAGTTTTCTCACATCACGAAGTGGATGCAGCGGCAGCTTCTGAATCTCCGGCTCGCTCCCTTTTTCTTTCAGTTCAACTACATGAAGTGTCTTCTTCTGGCTTGCCTCACTGACAGAATACTTCAGCAACGTTCCACAATAGCGGATCTTCTCCTGTCCGACTCTCTGTGCACCATGTAAATGTCCAAGTGCCACATAGTCAAACTCCTGCACTGCGGAAATATCTACATTATCAATGCCTCCGACAGATAATACTTCTGATTCACACGTTGTTGGAGTCTCCCCCTTCCCTGTATAAAACTGATGGGAAACCAGTACATTTCTTCTGGAAAAATCAATCTTCTCCCGTTCCAGAATTCCTTGTACAGCTGCCGTATAACTCTCCGGCACATCTCCGCCAAAGATCTTGCGCACATACCCCGGCTTTAAAAACGGAAGCAGCCAGAAATCCACTTCTCCAAATTCATCCGTCAAAGTAATCTTTTTCAGACGATCTGCTTCTTTCTCCGGAGCCTGACCCGCAATATAAATCTGATGGCTTCCAAGCAAACGACTGGCATAATCAAGCCGCTGTGCCGAATCATGATTTCCCGATATAATAAGAACCGGAATCACCGGTTCAATCTTTGCCAGAGCTGTCAAGAATTCATCAAACAAGCTGACTGCTTCTGCCGACGGCACGGATTTATCATAAATGTCTCCTGCGATAACAATTGCATCCGGATGTATGGACGCTGCATATGAAAGAACCTCCGCAAGGATATGTTCCTGATCCTCCCGGAGGTTATAGTGATGTAATTGCTTTCCTATATGCAGGTCTGATAAATGAAAAAATTTCATATCGTCACCTCATTACAGTAAATTTACTTCTTTCCCGGATTCTTCCAGATCCAGATTGCTGCTACAATACCAAGCATATACAGAATGTTCACAAGAACGACCGGATTATCCTTCAGTAAAGCGACAACTGCTACAATTGCTGCAAGTATCGCCGCAAGCTGAAGCACCTTGAGAAGCTTCTCATTCCGGCTCTGTCTTGCTTTCTGTAAGCATTCCAGTCTGCGCTGTTCCAACGTCAGATATTCCAGCATATCTTCCGGCCGGATCTTAGAAAGAATCACTTCTTCCCTGGAAAACTTCTTCTCCCCACTGCGGTGGAAAATACTCTTGATCTGATCGATCTTTTCCTTCCGGTTCTGCGGATCTTTAACCGCCTGCTCGTACTCTTCCTCAGCTACACGATCCTCCGCAGTCTCTTTGTAATAATCTTCCAGCTTCTGCGCCGGTTCTACCGGTGGCTGTACAGGATGTGTTGGTTCCGTATTCACCGGTGGTATCGCCTCTGTCTCCACTGGCGGAATCTCCTCCGCATCCACCGGCTGCACGACTACTCCTGATGTATTCACTTCATCTATCACTTTATTTTCCTCAGACACGTTAGTCCTCCTTTTTATCTTCTCTGCATCAATCCTGAAAATGATACCTGCTATTCGTATATCAAGATGTTGGGGTCAAAAGGTATTTTGACCCCTATGATACACGGATTGCTTCGCATTTCATGCTCTCGCAATCCTAAAACACCTCAAATCCGCTCATTTTTCTACGAAAAATGGCTACTTTTCGGTGTTTTGCGGGTCAATAAGTCATGCTTTTTCATGCAAGCAAGAAACGCATGACCTTTTGACCCTTGTATCATATCAACATATAAATTATAGCAAATGCACGAAAAATATACAACCAACAGGAAATAGGCCTAGTGTCGATTAATCACATTTTCATTACTACTGTTGCTCCTCCACTCCCGGAAGTTTCACCATCTTCGGCGCATGCTTCAGCGCCGGAATGATCTTTGCAATCAAATCAGATGTACGAATCTTCAGACTGGATGTATTGATACACGGATGACAGCCAAAATACGGATCTTTCATTACATCCTCATCGATCAGAAGCTGTACTTTCCCCTCTGTATCATTCATAAGTCCCATAACGCTGACAGAGCCCGGTGTAATATCCAGATACTTCTCCATATACTCCGGTTTTGCAAAAGAAAGTCTGGCAGAACCTATCTGTGCCGACAGATTCTTTGTCTTGAATGGCTTGTCACCCGGCATCAGAAGCAGATAAAAGTCTGTTTCCTGTCGATTGCAAAGGAACAGGTTCTTGCAGATTGCGGTTCCATCTCCAAGTGTTCTATCGATCTCTTCACAGGCTTCCATTGTCATCGCAGCCTCATGGTCTACTCTCTGGTATTCTACACCAAGCTTATCGAGAAAATCATATACCCTGACTTCCTTTTCTAATCTTCCTTCTGTGTTTTCTGGTCTTCCATTCTCTAATTTCATATTATCAACTCCTATGTCATACTAACCTAAGTGCTCTATACCGGTCAAAACATGCAAATATTTCCTGTCTTCTCGGCACTGCCATACAGGATACACTGGATGTACTCTCGCATAATTCCGCCAGCGATTTATTCTGGATCACTTCTTCCAGCTCATCTACAATCTGGATCAGATTCTTCTTTCCGTCAATCAAATGTTTCTGTGCATATCGTACACAGTATCCAAGTGCTGTCACCTGTTCGCTATCCGCGATCTGCTCTAAGTATCTCAGATCGATCATATCCCTGTTGATCATCACTGATTCTTTTCCCATCGTCTTCATCTTGATCCGGTCATTTCCGCGAAATGCTTTATCCGGTCGCGGCACTCTGTCATAAGTCGGTTTCTCTGCCGGCTGCTCCGGCACGCTGATCTGTGGGAAATTCTCTGCTTCTTTTTTCGCCAGTGCCGTAATGTCTTTCGGAACATAACGATCCATCTGGATAATACTGTCTGCAATATGGAAATAAGCTCCCGAACTTCCCGCAACGATCACTGTCGAGATTCCATAATTTTCATACAATTCCCTGATTCTTTCAATAAATGGTGTGATTGGTTCCATCTCTCTGTGAATCACGCGCTGCATCAGCTCGTCACGGATCATAAAGTTCGTTGCACTCGTATCTTCATCAATCAGGAACAGAGATGTTCCCGCCTCAATTCCTTCGATCACATTTGCCGCCTGTGAAGTACTTCCACTTGCATCTTCTGTACAGAATGATGTCGTATCTTTTCTGTTCGGAAGATCGTTGATGAACATGGAAATATCTGTCTTCTGGATACTTCTTCCATCCTCCGCACGCAATTTCACTGCTGTCGCATCTGTGATCACATACTCTCTTCCATCCCCTGCGATGTGATTGTACACTCCAAGTTCCAATGCTTTCAAAAGTGTTGATTTTCCGTGATAACCTCCGCCGACGATCAAGGTAATCCCCTTACGGATTCCCATACCGGTAATCTTTCCTTTATGCGGAAGTTCCAGTGTCACTTCCTGTTCCTTCGGAGACTGGAAGGCGATTCCGTCACGCATCGGTCGGGATGAGATTCCGGATTCCCTTGGCAGTACACTTCCGTTTGCCACGAAGGCACAAAGACCAAGTTTCGGAAGTTCTTTACGAATATACTCCTGGTCTTCTGCCAGATCTATGATTCTTCTCAATCTCTTTACATCCAGATTCTTGTAAAACAGGGATGCCTTTACACACTCCGGAACAAAATCAAATAACATTTTCTCTAACTCTCTCGCATTGATTGTTCGTCCATTTGCCGGAAATCCGATTTCCATTCTAAGAAGGATATTTCCGTTCTCCGGCTGAATCTGACACGCTGTTCTCTCCAGAACTTCCTGTCCGCATCTGCTGACAGAGATCAGACCACTCTTACCTGAACCTTTTGCCTTGAATGCAAACCGTTCTGCCCTTCTTCCAAACTGGCGCAGCAATTCGTCCTGAAGTGCAATTCTCTGACATTTTCCACAATATAATTCCTGTGGGAATCCTGCTGTCTTCCCACTCACCAGTACACTTACCTTTGACGGTGACGCAAACGGATCTCCCTGTACGTGATCGATCGATAAAACATATCCCGGAAATCGGTACTGTCCTTTTGTATCTTTATAAGCCGGATATCCCCGGTGATCTATTCTTGATAATAAACTTCTAAGTTCTGCTTCTGACTGCATTTTTATTCCACTCTTTCTTTTTCTCATTCGTGCAGAATACGCTCAAGCTGCACGAACCACTTCTCATTATACAATAATTTTTGCTTTCTTGCATGAAATAGTCATGCAGCTTTCCCGATTTTCAGAGCAAAAAGAAGCCATTATCCAGACTCTTTATCCGAATAATGACTTCCAATCATTTACTTCAAATTACTTTTCTGTAATACAATTTTATACCTCGAAGATCAGGTCTCCGTAAGATGGCATTGGCCAAGCTTCTTTATCCACGATCATCTCAAGTTTGTCAACCGGTGCACGGAGTGCATCCATAGCCGGAACAACCTCTGTATGATAGTATGTAGCCTGTACTTCGCCTTCTTCTTTTGCTGCTGCATCTGCTGTTGTTTTTACAAGGTTATCAAGTGCTGCCTTTGTCTCAGCCATCAGAGCACTTACTTCTTTCAGAGTCTCTGTCTGAACAGATGCGTCAACACCAGCTGCCTTTACAGCATTCACTGTATCTGCAAGTGTCTTTGTATACTTGATAAATGCCGGCAGGAACTGTTTGCTTGCCATATCAATCATAGTACGGGCTTCAATATTGATTGCCTTAGCATATGCCTCATACTGGATCTCTGCACGGGATTCAAGCTCTGCTTTTGTAAATACGCTGAATCTCTCAAACAATTCTACAGCCTTGTCTGTTGTGATTGCCGGAATTGCTTCAACCATAGACTTAATGTTTGGAAGTCCTCTTCTCTCAGCCTCTGCAACCCACTCGTCAGAGTATCCGTTTCCGTTGAAGATGATTCTCTGGTTCTCTGTCAGGTATTCTTTGATCAGATCATGTACTGCAAGATCAAAGTCATCTGCTTTCTCAAGAATATCACATGCATCTGCAAATGCTTCTGCAACGATTGTGTTCAGTACGATATTCGGGTTTGCGATAGAATCTCTTGATCCAACCATACGGAACTCGAACTTATTTCCTGTAAATGCGAACGGTGATGTTCTGTTTCTGTCTGTTGCATCTTTGAACAGATCCGGAAGTGTGCTTACACCTGTCTCCAGCTTTCCGCCTTTCAGACTGTGTGTAGCTTCTCCTGTACTGATCAACTGCTCAACAACATCCTCAAGCTGTTCTCCAAGGAAAATGGAGATGATTGCCGGAGGTGCCTCGTTTGCTCCAAGTCTGTGATCATTTCCCGGATCTGCTGCGGATTCTCTAAGCAGATCTGCATGTACATTAACTGCCTTCATAATGCAGGCAAGTACAAGAAGGAACTGTGTATTTTCATGCGGTGTCTTACCTGGTTCAAGAAGATTGATTCCGTCATCTGTTGTAATGGACCAGTTATTATGTTTACCGGATCCGTTAACTCCTGCGAATGGTTTCTCATGAAGCAGGCATTTCAGTCCATGCTGGCAGGCAACTCTCTTCAATGTCTGCATTGTCAGCTGGTTCTGGTCTACCGCAATGTTCGCCTCTGTATAAATCGGAGCCAGTTCGTGCTGTGCCGGTGCAACCTCATTATGCTGTGTCTTGGACGGAACGCCTACTTTCCAAAGCTGGATATTTACATCTCTCATGAAGGATGCGATTCTCTGACGGATTGTTCCGAAGTAATGATCATCAAGTTCCTGTCCTTTCGGAGGCATTGCTCCAAAAAGTGTACGTCCTGTGTAGATCAGGTCTTTTCTTTCTTCAAACTTCTCTGCATCTACAAGGAAGTACTCCTGCTCTGCTCCAACAGATGGAGTAACTTTCTTAGATGTTGTATTTCCAAACAAGCGGAGAAGTCTTAATGCTTCTTTGTTGATTGCTTCCATAGAACGAAGCAGTGGTGTCTTCTGATCCAGTGCCTCTCCTGTGTAGGAGCAGAATGCTGTTGGAATGCAAAGTGTAGCTCCGCCTGCGTCCTGTCTTACGAATGCCGGTGATGTACAATCCCATGCTGTATATCCCCTTGCCTCGAATGTTGCTCTCAAACCTCCGGATGGGAATGAAGATGCATCTGGCTCACCCTTGATCAATTCCTTTCCTGAGAAAGTCATCAGAACCTTTCCGCTCGGAAGTGGAGCTGAGATAAAGGAATCATGCTTCTCTGCTGTAACTCCTGTAAGTGGCAGGAACCAGTGTGTATAGTGAGTCGCTCCTTTTTCAATCGCCCATTCTTTCATCTCGTGAGCAATAACATCTGCTGTCTCGAGATCCAGGTCTTTCCCTTCTTCAATTGTCTTTCTCAGATTCTTATAAACTTTCTTTGGCAGACGTTCCTGCATAACTGTATCATTAAATACATTTTCTCCAAAGATGTCAGCTACATTGAATAATTCTGTGCTCATACCCTATACCTTCCTTTTCTCTTAATTCTTCGATTACCGTTCACTGCAATGAACAATATTCGATTACACTACGGGAAACCCCATAATAGATTACCTCTCAGGAAATCATCCGTCTGATCCAGTCAGATCAGATCTGATTTTATTCCATCCAATCTGATTCAATCATGCGGATCATTTCCCAAGCGATAAAAAAAGGGCACTCCAATTATAATTGGAACGCCCTTGTTCTGTCTACGTGAGTCAGTATACCTCAACTTGCTTTAAAACGCAAGTGCTTTTTTAAAAAAGTTCTTCTCAGGCTTTTCCGACAGATCCGAATAACTCCATCTTCTCTTTTACTGTTTCCATGATTGCGTCTGCACCTGGTTTGAGAAGTTTACGTGGGTCAAATCCTTTACCCTCAAGATCTTTTCCTGCTTCGATGTACTTACGTGTAGCATCTGCGAAAGAAAGCTGACACTCTGTATTAACGTTGATCTTAGCAACTCCAAGAGAGATTGCTTTCTTGATCATATCTTCCGGGATACCTGTACCACCGTGAAGTACGAGTGGCATTGCTCCTGTACGCTGCTGAATAGCATCCAGAGTCTCAAAGCTTAATCCTTCCCAGTTTGCCGGATATTTACCATGAATGTTACCGATACCTGCTGCCAGGAAATCGATTCCCAGATCAGCTACTCTCTTACACTCTTCCGGATCAGCGCACTCACCTCTTCCGATAACTCCATCTTCTTCTCCACCGATGGATCCAACCTCTGCCTCGATTGACATTCCGTGCTCGTGAGCAATCTTAACGAGTTCTTTTGTCTTCTCAACGTTCTCGTCGATCGGATAATGAGATCCGTCAAACATGATTGATGAGAATCCTGCTTCTACACATTTCAGGCATCCTTCGTAGCTGCCGTGGTCAAGATGAAGAGCAACCGGAACTGTGATTCCGAGTTCTTCCATCATTCCGTTTACCATACCTACAACAGTCTTATATCCTGTCATGTACTTTCCTGCACCCTCAGATACACCAAGGATAACTGGTGAATTAAGTTCCTGTGCTGTTGTAAGAATAGCCTTTGTCCACTCAAGATTGTTGATGTTGAACTGTCCTACTGCATAGTGGCCTGCTTTTGCTTTCTGAAGCATTTCTGTAGCTGATACTAACATATTTCTTTCCTCCAATTCTTAAAGATCCTGACACCCGTGAAAACCATCAGGAATTATTTATTTAGAATTCTTCTATATTATAGCGTATTAATTTGTAAATGACAATCTTATGTTTTGCATAAAAAACAATCCACAGCTGTAAATCTTGTTAACATTTTCACAATGGTTTTTTCTTCCTTTTGTGGATTGTTCTTATTTTTGTACAATATAACCAATAATTATTTATTCCAACTGGTCATATCCATTCCCAACATGCTCTTAATAATCCACACGAAGAATAGCATTACCAATATCGGAATCAAACATGAAGTTACTATCATAACCGCCAACGCTTCGATGAAGTTGTTCAATACGTTCTCTATCTTCGATGTTGTCGTGGACACCCCATTCTTCACTTTGGAAATAAGTCCGCTCACACCACTTTTTTCTTCTTCATCACTGCTGTCTTTGATTTCTTCTGTCATTTGCTTTGCTGAATCAATTGTTTGCTCAATGGATGTCTGATATGTTTTCTCTATTATATCAGATACCTTTACACTGACCGGTACAATCAGATAGATGCCAAGCCCAAACAATACCAACTTATATGCAAAGCGTTTCCACACATTCCGTTTCAATATCTCACTCGCCGAATACAATACACAGGCAATCGGAATTAATATCATAAATGTCGCATATCCCGTTATTGTCAGCAAATATTTTTCTAAAAACAACGCACATAATACAATCAGAAAATATGAACTCAAATCTGCCAGTTTTTCCGCAATTGGAGTTCCCGTATCTCCCGGAATCAATGTGATAACTGCTGAAGCTGCAGTAGATGCCGCTGTAAGTTCCATCACTGTCGCCTTTTTCTCATCCAATGACTGTATCGTCTTTGCATGGTATTCTGTAGATGTTGTGAATCTTGCCAATACAAATATTGATAGCAATGCAATTATTAATGGTATTATTATTTTTATAATCTGTTTTCTTCTGTTATTCATGACCTTCCCTTCATCATACTGTTTCATTTCTACCAGATCTCCTGAACTTTGCAATCATGCTTTTTCGTTTTCTTATCGTAGCCAATTCCAACTGCAAGGATTCTTCCCGTATACATTTTTTCTTCTCCGAGTTTTCCCGAAAAACGCATTGCATACTTCTTATCTATAATTTGTTGGATTGCTTCTTCCGGTGTATGATCTACTTTTAATTCTAATATTAGACAATCCGCTGTTTTATCATATGGATAAAATATAAAATCAACATATCCAACACCAGCTTTTTCTTCACGTTCTACTCGATACTGGTCTCGTGCTGCAAGATAAATCAAATTAATAATTGCCGAAAGCTCTGTTTCATGATTATAAGACAAAAGTGGAACTTCTGTATCATGAACATACTCAAGAAGCTCATTCATCGTTTTAACATCACCATGTAATGTCGCATATAACATTCTTTCAGACTCATGTGCAAGACGATAAACATAACCTAACGAAGATTCCTTTCGCAGCATGTCCGAGAACTTATCCATCAATTCCTTATTTGGGATACTGACTTTTCCATTTTCATAATTTAAAAATCCATAAACTACCATTGCTGAAAAAATTTCATCTCGTGTAGTAAGATTCATTGAAGTTGCTGCATACTCCTGAATCTTAGCCGGAACTGCTTCACCTGATACCATAAGTGCCAGATCATTTCTCACATCATCTATGTTATGTTCAATATAATAATAAATTTCATCGTAAGGTCCTGAACTTGTCCAATAAGATGCAAGATTATTATTCACAAGTGCAAAAACAACAGACCGTGGATTATATACGCTCTCTCCCCGGAAAGTATGGTAGCCATTATACCAAATACGCAATCCTTCTCGACTCACTTTTATCTGCTCTGTGTTCCCTTTATATCGCTTATATAATTCATCAACCTCTGAATCTGTAAATCCAAAAGAGTCACTAAATTTTTCTTCCGAAATCATCGTATATTCCATAAACATATTAAGCTCAGAGCCACTGGAATACTTCGCAATTGGAAGAATTCCGGTAATATATGCTAACAATACATAGGGACGGTCTTTTAGCAAGTTACGTAAAAATAACAGATATTCTCTCTTGTTTTGTTCCGTAACAAATTCCTGATGAAAAATAAAATCCCATTCATCAAACACAAATATAAATCGTGCATTTATATCATAAGCATATATTTCATTTAAAATATCCCAGACAGCTTCATCTTCCAGAATTTCAATATCCGGATATTCTAAACAAATATCTTTTATCAACCTGTTTTCAATTCTTTCAATGTATTCCTCATACGATTTACATCTTTTAGGTAAATCATTAAAGGATATATGAATAACTGAATATTGATTCTGATATTTTGTATATTCCGCATTTTGCGATATCATACATTTTCCAAATATGTCATCTGCATTTTTGGCCTTTGAAAAGAATGCAGCAATCATATTGGCTGTAACTGTTTTTCCAAATCTTCGTGGTCGGGTAATACAAATATAATTATTTCCTTCATTTACCAGAGGAAACAACTGCTCTAACAAAGCTGTTTTATCTATAAAATAAGGCTTTACTGTTTCGCTTTTGTACAAAGTATATGCTGTTGTCCCATTCAAATAGATTCCCATTTGTATCCTCTCCTCTGCATTTTGATTTATCCACAGTATAACATAAGTCCTGTAAAATTACTAAGCAAGAATACTAAAAAGATTCACCAACTCTTTTTATCATATGCACGACCACGAAAAAAACAGCACGATTAAGAATTTCTAACCATGCTGTTATCAGTAAATTTTTGACCTTTGAATTTTTTATGATATATTGACAAAAAGGAGGAATTTTATGCGATTAGAAAAAAATTACCATCGTCCTTTAGAAAACGATGTGCTGACTTAAAAAACGGATATTTGAATTCCGAGAGCCTATAACTCTGTATTTCTGATTCGGGATTTATATTTTGGATATTCGGCAATAAATCTGTCAATGACTTTCGGCTCATCCCAATAATGCATTGGGAAAACAGCTTCACACTCTACATTTTCCAGAAAATAAATCATCCCATCCGCATAGTGGTCTTCCTGTCTCGGATCAAGCGGAACAAAAGCGACATCAAAATGAATGCCTTGTAACTTATCAATCTCCGCACGATACCTGGATGTCATCTGGCGATTATCAGCATCCGGCTCGCCCTCCCAATACCAGTCATTCAGATCACCTGCATGATAAATTGTACCACTCTTTGCTTTTACTACAAAGGCAACTCCACTATCGGTAGAAAGCAGCGTACTGACTTGTGTACCATTATCAAGAATATACGTCTTATCATGATATGCAGTTGTGATCTTCACACCTGCCGGATACTTTCTTTTGTTGATATCTTTCGCCAGAACCGCCTGATAATTCATCCCCATATCATTAAGGATTTCAAAAATCTGCGGATTAAAATGATCCTGATGAAAATGACTGCAAAAGACGATTACTTCCTTGCTTTTATCAAGTGTCGGCAGTTCACCTTTATAATAGTCAAAAATGTAATAGCACGCTTCAGACTCAACCATGAATCCACTGTGATCAATATAAGTTACTCGCATAATATCACCCACTTTTTATCAAGAATTCTTTAACCTACCTATCTAGTAGTACATACAATTTTCAATTTATTGTACCTATATAAGTCTGTTTTGTAAAGTGAGTGTAGTGAAATGACTCAGCAAAATTTTAGAAATGTTATCCAAATTACCATTAATCTTTTTTTGCTATGATAAGCCCTACTCCTGACAACAGAAAAGCGAGTGATAAAACGATTGAAAAAAGAATTGTCCCTATCCCGACAGAGCCACCTTCTTTAACTGCAGTTTCTCTGTCAAGTGCACCTTTTATTAAATTGTCACTGATTTTCGGAGCTGCTTTAAGTACCTGTCCATCTTGAATACCGATTGCTGTCATGACTTGACCAGGTTCAAGATCAGCCGCATAATAAAAATATCGAACATCATTTTCTTTAAGATTTCTTTGAGACTGATCGAAAGGTTCAATAAAATGTTCCTGTGAAAATGAATCATCCGGCATATACGCATATCCGAGAGCTTCCAGTGATTCTTCGTTGTACTTATCCCATACGTTATCCAGATGGATTGTTTGAATAAAATCCGGTGACAGCGTATAATTACCAATTTTACCTTCACCCAAAGTAATATCTTCACTGAGTCCTGTATTCCATTCCAAAATTCCGTACAGCTTTTCCTCAGCCGTCATATTTTCTTTTTCCTCTTCAGTTAAACCGGCTGTATTTTTTGTTCTTTCCAGTGTCTGCTTTGCACGTGTGGCATGGATCGTATCAAAAGAGATTCCCAGTTCTTCATCATAAGATGGCTGTGTCAATTCGAATTCTCCACATACGATCACTATTTTTCCATCATTTTTTTCATCGATTGCATCCTCTCCCACATAAATTGCATCCTTCATCGAAGACTTTGCTTTTGGTAGATCAACGAATATCATTTTCACTGTTGCTATGCTGAAAAACAGACCAACGATTACAAGAATAACTCCTCCTAATTTTTTCAACATACTCTTCACCATCCTCTCTTTCTAACTCCAATGTTTGCTCAAATCATTCACTACAGATTAACAAGTCGCCATTTTGAATTATCAATCGTAAGCTGGTATCCACAATAGGAACAACAACCATTTTTATCAGGCATGAAATTAGCACCGCAGCTAGGACATTCTTTTTCACTGAAAACAGCCTGACCTTTTGACTTCATTCGTCTTGGATGGCGTGCTCTGTATAATTTCGATTCCATCTTTTTATCCTTTTTTATAATCTTCTGGTTCTTTTCAAGAATAAGTTTGTGGAGTACTGCCTGGACTGTGATCGTTGTCTTGGTTTCAGTATTATCTACTGCTTTTAGTTGTAATTTGTCCACACTGTAAAATAATAGATTGGATGTCAACTCGTCATCATTAAGAGCTTCATTAAGGTCTACAAGTAATACTTTTTCATCATAACGAACGATTTGCTCTTCTAATCCTTCTGTACTATTCTTTCTTCTTAGAAGCACTGCTCCGAGAATAACAGCTAATATAACTGTAAGTACAAAAGGAACAGCCAATATGATTTCAACACTTTGGATAAATCGAAAACAAGGGACTGCCGGAAGAAAGAAAACCAGGAGTGTTGCTGCTACCATTTTATAATTATAATCATTCGGATTTAAATCCTGATAAATCAGGAGCTCTTCTATCTGCCAGTCAAAGAAATCTTTTTTGATATATCCGCCACAATAAGGACAGTGGGTTTCATTACTATTCAGTGAAATCTCAGCGCCACAGCTTGGACACATGATTTTCTGATATTCAGAATAAAATTGCTGCTCTTCATTTCTGTTTTTACTTTCAACTTCATCATGACGGATATGCCTGGATTGTCTAAGTAAGATTGCGCCATGTGGGAAAAAGTCCTCATACAGGATTTTTCCACTTTTTTTATTACGATACCGGTTTGATACGGTACCTTGCAGTATAGCTTCTCTCCATTCACGTCCAGCATCATTCCAATGTTTGAAATCCTGTTTCTTCCCATTTAACTCAGGCAGTTTCGCGTAAGCTATACGAATTTCATGAGTTATGTCATTCGCCTGTAAAAGTTTCATCTCATGTTCAATTTTCTGGCGATAAGACTGTCCTATATTTACAGAAGAATTTTGAATATTACCATTTTCTAATGCAGATAATATGGTTTCAAAAGGGGTAAGCACCTTTCGAGGAATCTTCGTTGCTTTGAAAAAGATTGACTTTGATTTATTTAATTTTTTCTTAACGTAAAGAAACCACAGTTTTGGCTGCATCCATTCGACTTTCCAGTCCAAAACATAGCAGGTGAGACCTCCTGCCCACACACTTGCCCACAAAAATGCAAAAAATATTGAATCTCCCCAGGAAAACATCATTTGATCACCTCGAATTCTTATTTTCAAACAAATCCTTAATACACCAAAGACCAATGAATATAAAAAGTGCGCCCACAGGAATAAGTATGCAGGCAAAAAGGAATGTAAATGGATCACTGTCGCCTCTTAATTTGTAGTCACCCTGTGATGTCAAATAGACTTCCTCTGTAATTTCTTCCCCGATGTAAGTATCATGATAAAGCGTATCTTTTCCTTTATAGGTCTTTCCATCCACTACATATGAAACCTTTACCTTATATGTATCGTAATCATCATCAGAGTCAGAAATGTATTCATAATCTTCAACATATGCTGTGACCTTCCTGACATCTTTCGAGCGGCTATATGCAAATTTAGACATAAGCCTGTTTCCGCCTGTAATTAACATAAGAAGTCCTAAAATCACTAATACAATCATTGCGATTATGGTATTTCTAAATTCCTTTGTTTCATTTGATTTATGACCCATATGCAATCCTCCCTTCAATTTTCCCCATTTTATCAACATTACTTTTTATTTATAATACTGGAAAAACAGCAAGATTACACTATCACTTGTGCTAGGAATATTTCTAATAAAATGATTGTCCATGATTTACTAAAAGATTTTCAAAACACAAAAAAAGCTCGTAAATACGAGCTTCTTTCAGTGACTCCGAGGGGAATCGAACCCGTGTCTTGTTGTAACAAAACCCCAGTAAATAAAGGATTCTTGAAACAAATCAGCACAAGCGTGACAGCTTCGTGACACCTACAACATATAGAACAAAGCAAGGAAAGGAGAATTTCCAATACACCTGTTAATGAAAATAATGATTTAAGTATATCACTCTTTTTTTGATATTTTTAAATGATTATTTTCACAGCCAATATAATCCCACAGAAGCTCGTATAATCTATATTACTACATAGTAAGCTATTTTATCCATGCAGATATTAAAAGTCATTAAATGGGGAAAATACAAGCTCATAGAGGTATTCTGTAACAGGCTTATAGAGGTATCCAGTGATATAATAAAATAGTTGTAAATATTAATGTAATTCAATGAATATTCAGAATATTTCAAGGCAATTTGACTTCTATCCCTAATAGGTTTATAATGTATTTATAAGTTAAGTTGACTGTTCAAGTTAATAAAATACATATATATTGTTATATAAATATAATATTATTAAAATACATATTCCTTATATGTTAAATCAAATCAGACGTTGCACAGTTCGTGCAAAATATTTCAAACAAACAAGGTGAAAAAAGAATATTGGTTAATTATAGTTGTGAGTCCGTGTGGTGCGTTTCTCTATTGTTATCTGCCATGGTCATGCGAAAAAGGTTAGCATGTTAAATACAAAACCTAAAAAGCCATGTTTTATGTTTGTGAGTTTTTTGTTCACTCCATTTATTCATTTATGTAGAAAAGACCTATAGCACAGGAAGTTTCCAACCACAGCTTTCTCTTGCTATAGGTTTTTTTATTGCCTAAGACAAGGAGGAAACAAAACAAATGGATGATAAACAACGTGCAATGTTAGGAATTGACACAATAGAAGTGGTTATTGATACACCAATAGAAATAATAGAAAACAATGTAATATTCACAGGGAATACAGGAATCAAAATCGGAGAATTAAAACATAAACAAGGGAAAACACACGGATATAGATTGAATATAAATTTGCCAAAATGTATCAGATCAAACAACATAGAGCCTTTTGGTGTAATAGATGCCTGTAGATTGTATGAGGTAACGCAGACAATAACAGAACAGCTAAAAGAACATTTTGGAGATTATCTTCCAGAACTGCAAGTGCGAACAGCAGAAGTCAATGCTACAGTTGTCCTAAGACATAAAGACAATGTACAACCAATGCTGAACATGATTACAGGAATGTTGCTACAGGATAAATCAAATATTGCTCATTTAACTGTACGAGGAAAGCAAACAGGCGAGAGATATAAGAAAGTGGAAACATTAGCATCTGGAATGAATGTAGAGTCATTGAAGTTGCCACAAAACAGCACAGGGAGATTCTTACAGAAAGTTTATAATAAGGGGCTGGAACAGGGAATACAGGATAAGCAAGGGATAATCAGAATAGAACACGTTTATAACAGAAGTGGTTTAGATTTTGCCAAAGCTGGACGAAACTTGAATGATTTTCTAACAGTTGAATCAATACAATCTTTGCTAAAATGTTTCAAGTCTGATTTTAAGAAATATTTCTGTGATAGGTTCTGGAACAATACAGGCAGTACACCATACTATGAGCAATGCATTCAGATGATATTATCAGATTTAAAAACATATAAACCATTAACAACAGCACTTATGAATAGAACAATTATCGAACAGGATTTCTCATTCTTCATTAAAGCTTGTAAGTTACATTATGATAATCCAGAGAGTGCAAGGAAAGCCATATACAGAGTGCGTAAAAGTGGAGAAATTGAGATACATGAGAATGTAGCAGATGATTTTGTTCAGTTATGCAAGGGCATTATTTATGAATAACAAGGATATAACTCGGGACGAGAGTGTCCCGTAGAACAATCGAGAACAGGCGAAAAATCGTTTGTTTTCTCTTAAAAATCCTAAAAACGGTACTAAAGATTAAGGATATTAACAATATGACAAAGGTGGTGATATTGGTGTGGCAAGAAAACCTTTATCAGTAGGGATGAAACAAAACAAGGAAGATTTTGACAGGGAACTTAAGACGTACAGTACAAAGGCATTGAAAAATATCATAACAATCGCAGAGAACAGTTTTGATGCAAATACAAGATTGAAAGCGAATCAATACCTTTTAGATAAATGTTATGGCAAGGATTACAAAGCTATAGTAGATGAAACAGAACAGAACACCGAAACAAAAATAATGCTACAGATAGTAAACCCAAAACAAAATATGAATATAGATAAAATTAACAATGAGATAGCAGAACTCACAGACAATGATGACAATGACCCTTGGGGCGCAGAGATATATAAACCATAGAGAAATGTATACCAATACACATAAAAGTCCTTTAAACAGGCAAATATGAAGCCACAGGGCATAATATGAAAGGAGAATTTAAGAATGTATTTTAATAATTCAAATGATAGACGTAGCAACACAAAAACAATGGCAGAGTTAGAGAGACAGCAAGAAAGACTTGTTAGGATGCACAATGGTGTGTTCAATGCAATTTCAAACATGAAAACCGCTAAAGACTACCTTGCAACAAGAAATCTGTTGAACGTGTTTTCCAAAGAAGATGGAGTAAACACAGTTGATATCTATAAGTTGCGTAAAATGCTTGACCAGAAAGTCACAGACCTCTTAGAACAAAATGACAAGCAGATGGAAATAAAACAAACACAGATTGCAGAGATCAAAGCTATTCGCATAGAGGAAAGCACAGAACAATTACAGAGACTTGAATATGAGAGTAATAATGTTCTGTATTCATACATGATGCAGTTACATACAGATGGTATTCAAGAAAACGGTGATCGGAGGCGCATTGGTTGTTGGTGCAAGAGTCCAACAAGAGTTGAAGCGATCGCATTACAGAAGCTCTGTAGCTTGCCACAGTACAGCAACTATTTTACAGACCGACAGAGAAAAGTTATTCAAGAGAACGCAAAGAATCCAGCTGTTGTGAAGCATGAGCAATCCATAAAACCGTTGTTAGAACAAAAGCAATCAGAACTAAGTAAATTGTATATTGAGGGATTTCAGCTACGGAACATAAAAAAGCAAGTCTCCAATGATTTAAAGAATTCTATGAGGGAGGGTTAGAGATATATGAAAAAAAGTGTTACATCGGAAGAACTGTCAAGAACGGCAAAGAGAGTCGCTCAATCAAAGAGGATTAAAAGCTTACAAGACAGGAAAAATTATGTTATGAATGAATTACAGGATTGTCCACCGTTGTTATGTCTTAATGAACTAGCAAACAAATCAAGGCTCCCCTATCAGTTATTAAGAAGATTGATTATTGAGGAAAACAAAATCCCATACGTCAAAGTAAGTAGCAAGTATTATATCAATTATAATCATTTCTTACAGTATATGGATAAATTGAGTTAGGAGGGCGAACAAATGGAAAACAAAAAGGAATTTACAGAACAGGAAGTCTATGAGATTGCAACAGACGCTTATAAGCAAACACATAAATTATCATATCTTCTACTGCATAGGGCATTAAAGAGCGTTTTAAAGAGATTACCAGAAGAATGTGTTATTTACTTACTAATGCAAGAAATGAGATTAGAACACAAAACAAAAAGTGTGTGAATTGTATAGTCAATTCAATGGGAACATTCAAAACATAACAATTTTCATAGTAAAACATAGTTGAATAACCATTATGACAAGGTTGTTTATAACAAATTGTTTGTAATTTGTGCTTGTTCTATGTTACAAATAGTTATTTGTTATATAGATTGAAACAAACAATCTTGTCATAACAAACAGATAAGGAGAACAAAACAATGATAGATTTTAGATAAGATAAGAGGATTTATATATTATGACACTTGATTTTACTGAACTTTTCAAAGTTGATGCTTGCGTTTCTAGTTGTTCTAATAGTATGATAAATACAACAGGTGTACTGGAAAGTACAGACAACATGAAAAAAATGGAGATTTTAGCAAAGTACGGACATTTCATAAAACATTATGGTACTGGAAAAGACAGTTACTATTATTTCCGTATTCCAGACAAAACAATCAAAAGGGGGGCGTTCCGTAGGAAGAAAACAACCAGAGAAGAAATAGAATCTGCATTATGTGATTACTTTATTGAAAAAGAAAAACAGAGTTCCACTGGAAAGGATATGACAACTTTTGAACAGTTATTCTATGAGTTCATGGAACATAAGAAAGAAAAAGTTAGTGCAGGAACAATAAGGCGAATGATGATTGATTGGAACAAGTATTACAAAACAAATACAGATTTCATTCAGAAACCATATAAGGACATCACACCTATTGACGTGGATGATTTCCTAAATAACATAGTGAACACATCAGAGATTAAAAACAAAGCATTCTGCAATATGTGTGGAATCCTAAAACAAACTTTTGGTTATGCGGTATCCGCAAGATATATTTCAGTAAATGAGAATCCATACAGAGTTGAAGTAAACCGAAAGAAGATTATTCCGACTAGGAAGAAAGCAAGTACACAGGAAGTATATAACAATTCTGAAAAACAATTACTACTTGATGAAATGAATCGCAGATTGCAAAACAATCCGACTAATACATGTATACTTGCTATAATGCTTGATTTTGAACTAGGAACACGTAGAGGGGAAATACTTGCTATTAAGAATTCAGATATAAAGAATGGCAAGCTACATATCTGTAGACAGATTATAGATGATTATGACGTATCAGATATAAACAATCCTAAACTCACTGGATACCATGCAGTAGAATATACTAAATCAGATGCAGGAGACAGATATATTCCACTAACACAAAAGGCGCAGGAGTATATAAAACAGATACAGCGGATAAATAAAGAAACTGGTGAATCATATCAAGATTTCCTGTTTGTAAAAGATGGATATTTAATAAATCCAAACAAACTCTATAACATAATCAAAGATGCTTGTAACCGTTGTATTAATATTCCTATAAAGGGAACACACAGAATCAGAAAGACCTTTGTTTCAACTTTAGTAAACAATGGAGTTCCAATAACAACAGCAAGCAGAATCGCAGGACATGCAGACGAGCGAACAACAATAAAAAATTATCTGTTTGATACAAATGACGAGACAGAGACAAACAAAGCTATTTTAAATGCTTTAGGAGATAATCCAGAATCTAGTGTCACCACAACATATAGAAATGCAGAAAACGAAAACGTGACAAAACGTGACAGCAACATAATTTTATTTCCGAGCAATAAAAAAGCAGAAAACCCTTGTTTTACAAGGATTTCCCACTAATTAAGTAAGTGACTCCGAGGGGAATCGAACCCCTGATTCCAGCGTGAGAGGCTAGCGTCTTGACCGCTTGACCACGGAGCCTTATTCATTTTTGTCTGTGTCTTTTTTGTTACCGCCACAAGACAATAGTTATTATATACCAGGCTTTTAGAAAATGCAACCCCTTTTTTTAATTTTTTTCAAAAAATTTTTATTATTCTTTCAAATTGCCGTTTTTCCTTGATTTTACGCGGTTTTCCGCGATTGTTCAGCAAGCTTAAATTTCAAAAAAGGGGTGATTTTCTAAAATATCACTGAAAATATTTCAGATTATGTGTTCAGACTTCCTCTGCTTCCATCAGCTGTTCACTCAGATCTTCTACAGCTTCTTCCTTAACCATGATCTGAAGTGCCTGGTTTTTATTCTTAATTACAACTTCTTCATGAGTACCGCCGTACTCTCCATCCAATGTCCACGGAATCGCCTCAACAGATTCAAAACGGACTTCACCACTCTTGAAGGAGTATATTCTGTCTGAATTAATCTGACGCATCACAACTGCCCCAAGCAGTTCGTTCAGCTCGACTGGATTCTTCGGTGTCTTAAAGAGTGTCACCTCAAAAACGCCATCATCAAAAATAACATTTTCTCCCGTGATTCTTTTGAATCCGCCTACAGAGCGTGAATTTGTCACCATTCCAAAGATAAACTCATCTTCAATCGTCTCTCCGTCATGTGTGACTTTGATCTTATAAGATGGAATATTGAACAGTCTTTTGGTTCCTTCCAGAATATAAGCCATATGACCAAGAATATTCTTCATACTCTGCTTCGTCTCATATGACACATCTGTGAAAATACCAAAGGCTGCAATATATACGAAGTAGTCATCATTAAACTGACCAATATCAAAGGAAAATGGTGTTCCTGTTACAATTGTATCTGCAGCTTCCAGCATATTCTTGGAAATATGCAGACTGCTTGCAAAATCATTCGTTGTTCCGGCCGGAATATATCCGATCGGCGTCTTATTTTCTCGCATCATCATACCGGTCACGACTTCATCCAGCGTACCATCACCACCACTGCATGCCACGATGTCATATTCTTCCGTATATCCACTGACTTTTCTTACAGCATCCTGACTTCTCTGTGTCGGATAAACTGTCACTTCATATCCGCCCTTCACAAAAGTGTCGATCACATCTGAAAGTTTCGGCTTCAGAAGTCCCATTCCTGAATTCGGATTGTAAACAAATAGCATTCTTTTCATCAACAAATACCTCCTTATTCAAAAATCATTTGTGTTCACATCAGCTGTAAACTCTCCCCCCATAGAAAAAGATGGCTGCACTTCTCTCCAAAGTACAGCCCCTCTATATTCATTTGTAATCACATGGTTATCTCTCTGTGACTTCAATTACCATCTTATTGTTATTATACGTTAGCAAAGAATGTCTTAATGCCTTCAGCTGCTTTCTGCTCGTCCTCGCCGTCTGTCACAACGGTAATCTCCTCGCCTCCGATCAGATTCAGACTCATCATACCCATAATACTCTTGGCATTGATGTTCTTCTCAGCTACCTGGATGTACACTTTGCTCGCATACTGGCTGGCTTCCTGTACGAGAAGGGCGATCGGCCGTCCATCAAACCCTGGGTCCGCTTTCACTACAACAGATGTTTTAATCATAATAATCCTCCTTGTTCTTGCCGAACTTTGTCTGCCATCTCACTCAGCTTACGCAGTCTGTGGTTGATACCCGATTTTCCAACCGGAGGATCCAGGGATTCTCCCAGTTCCTTCAGTGTTGCTTCCGGATGCTCGAGACGGGCAAGAGCGGCCTCGACTAATCCTTTCGGTATATTCTCAAATCCTACACGGTCTCTCAAATATGTAATATCTTCCAGCTGTTTCACTGCTGCTGATACTGTTTTATTGATATTGGCAGTTTCACAATTCACTTTTCTGTTCACAGAATTTCTCATCTCTTTGAGAATTCTTACATTCTCAAGTTCCATCAATGAGACATGTGCCTCCATGATATTAAGTATATCTACTATCTGTGCTCCTTCTTTCAGGTAAACAACATACGACTTCTTTCTGAGCACGATCTTCGCGTCCATAGAAAAACTGCAGATCAGATCACAGACCTGATGTGCCATCTCTTCTGTGGAACAGACAATCTCAAAATGATATGCCTTGTTCGGATCACTCATCGATCCGGACGCCTGAAACGTTCCGCGGAGAAATGCTCTTCGACAACAAACCTGTTGGACAATCATCGGATTCACGGCATGCAACTCTTCCGCATTCTCCTGTTGTTCCCCCATCATCTTCGCAGCCTGTAAGATACGTATCGCATCTTCATGCTTTTTTACGATAACGGAATAGGTCTCTGTCTGCTTCTTTATATTTCTCCGAACGGAAATATCACTCCTTATATTAAATGTTTTTTCTATTAATGTAAAGACCTTTCTTGCAACTAAAATGTTTTCTGTACGAATCTTGATACTGCACCGGTCAAAACTATTGATTACAACCGTTCCGCACATGCCAATAAAAGCCGTCAGTTCTGCAATCTGGCAATGTCTTGCCGAACTGATGTTTCCTGCAAGTTCTTCCTTCACTTTTCCAGAAAATGACATATTTCCACCTTTTACTTTCTCTTCGTGATGCTGTCCTTCCCAATATCACGGTGTTCAATGCGGACGCCATAACTTTCCTCGGTCTCAAGTGTGTGATATAACGCATTCGCCAGCGTTACAGATCTATGCTTTCCTCCGGTACATCCAATTGCGATCACAAGCTGGTTTTTTCCCTCCAAAATATAATTTGGAATCAGAAATTCAACCATATCTTTTAATTTTTCAAGGAAAATCGGTCCCTTATCATTCTGCATGACATAATCCTGGACTTCCGGATCATTTCCTGTTTTTTCTTTCAATGTATCAATATAGTACGGATTCGGAAGGAAACGCACATCGAATACAAGGTCTGCATCCTGCGGAATTCCGTATTTAAAACCAAAGGACATTACTGTGATATAGAGGTTACAGAAGCTCTCACCTTTCACAAAAATCTTCTCAAGCTCGATCTTCAGTTCTCTGGTCAGCATTTTACTTGTATCAAGAATATACGTTGCCTTCATTTTCAAAAATGCGGTCTTCTCACGTTCTTTCGCAATACCGGTATCCACACGTCCCGACCCACTCAGCGGGTGCTGTCTTCTCGTTTCTTTGTATCGCTTTACAAGTACAGAATCCTTTGCATCCAGGAACAGGATCTCATATTTGATCCCCTTTTCATCCATTTGCTCAAGATCTTTCTCTAATCCAGAAATATCCTGTCCGCTTCGCACATCGACTCCCAATGCCACTTTCTTCATGGAAGTTTCTGAATTCTCGATCATCTGCACAAATCCAGGAAACATTGCAATCGGCAGATTATCCACACAGAAATATCCCATATCCTCAAGCATCTTAAGCGCTGTTGATTTTCCCGCTCCTGACATCCCTGTTACGATAACAAAACGCATATCAAAACTCTCCTATTCTTCTTACTTCCGCTTCCAGACGGACTCCTGAATTTTCTTCTACTTTATCTTCTACCTGACGCATCAGTTCCATAACTTCTGCTGCACTTGCATTTCCTCTGTTGATCACGAAACCGCAATGCTTTTCGGACACCTGTGCATCTCCGACCCGGAATCCGCGAAGTCCTGCATCTTCGATCAGTTTTCCTGCGAAATATCCTTCTGGACGCTTAAATGTACTTCCTGCACTTGCATACTCTAATGGCTGCTTTGTCACTCTTTTTTCTTTCAGATCATCCATCACTTCTTTGATCTTCTCCGGATTTCCTTTTTCAAGAGAAATCACTGCTTCAAGTACAATATAATTCTTCTGTTCTACCACACTTGTCCGGTAAGCAAGTCCCATCTCTTCTACAGGGATCGTGAGGAATTCTCCATCTGCTGTCATCACCGCCACACTCTCAAGTACCTGCTTCATCTCTCCACCATATGCACCTGCATTCATACGGACGGCTCCGCCTAATGTTCCCGGAATCCCGGCAGCAAATTCAAAGCCTGTCAGAGATTCTGACAGTGCTGTTGCCGCAATCTTCGACAGAAGTGCGCCTGCACCGGCATAAATCTTATTCTCTTCTACCCTGATCTGATTCATTTTCTTAAAAATCTGGATGATTACGCCACGATATCCCTTATCTCCAACAAGAAGATTACTTCCGTTCCCGATCACTGAATATGGGATTTCTTCTTTTTTGCATAACTCGACGATTGCCTGGATCTCTTCCTTTGATTCAGGTGTCACGAAATAATCTGCCGGACCACCAATACGAAATGTTGTATGTTTCTTCATCGGCTCATCTTTTAATACATTTTCCTGTTTTGTAATAGTGCACAATCTATTGTACAATTCCATATCTATACTCCGTTTCTTCTATATAATAGTGTTAAATATTCTTATCAGTCATCAACATCATACACCACCCACTTCATAAAGTAAAGTATATTGCCTTGCCAAACACTAATAAACCATGTATAATGAATGCGTATATCTAAAATTAACCAAGCCTCTTTGGAGGCACATTTTTTAATCAAAGGAGTGAATATTTAAAGTGGACGCAGGTGACACGTACCTATTAATTATACTGCTAATTTTACTATTGTTTTCATCATTTTTTTCATCAACTGAGACTGCGCTGATGTCAGTGAATAAGATTAAACTCCGCTCTCTCGCAGACGGTGGGAACAAGCGGGCAGCTCTGGCTCTTGATATTACAGAGAATCACACAGCAAAGATGCTCAGTGCAATCCTGATTGGTAATAACATTGTGAATGTTTCGGCATCTTCTCTTGCTACAACCCTTGCCTATTCATTTGGCGGATACATGGTCAGCATCGCTACACTGATTCTGACAGTAGCAATCCTTGTATTTGGAGAGATCACACCGAAGAATTATGCAACGATCAACGCTGAGAAGCTTACGCTTCGCTATATTCCGGTCATCAAGTTTTTTATGACGATCATGACTCCGGTCATTTTCATCATTAACTTGTTTTCCCGCGGAATCATGCTGATCCTTCGCGTAGATCCGGATGCAGCGAACAAAGCTATGACAGAAGAAGAGCTTCGTACCATTGTGGATGTCAGCCATGAAGATGGTGTAATCGAGTCTGATGAAAAAGAGATGATCTACAACGTATTCGATCTCGGCGATGCCAAGGCAAAAGACATTATGGTTCCTCGCGTACATGTTACATTTGCTGATGTCAATAGTACCTTCGATGAATTGATTGATATTTTCCGTGAAGACAAATTCACAAGACTTCCTGTTTACGAAGAGACACAGGATAACGTTGTCGGTATTATTAACATGAAGGATCTGCTTCTTTACGATCATGATACGCAGTTCAATATCCGGGATTTCTTAAGAAAACCTCATTTCACTTATGAGTTCAAAGATATCTCTGAACTTCTTGTAGAGATGAGAGATTCTACTTTTAATATTGCAATTGTTCTGGATGAGTACGGCGAGATGGCAGGACTTATCACTTTGGAAGATATTTTGGAAGAGATTGTTGGTGAGATCCATGACGAATATGATGAGAATGAAGATGAACTGATCAAAGAGATTTCCGATCACGAATATATTATTGAAGGCTCCATGAGTCTGGATGATGTGAATGATCACTTACATACAGAACTTAACTCTGAAGATTATGATTCTCTCGGTGGACTGATCATCGAACATCTGGACCGTTTACCTCAGATGGGTGATGAAGTTGTCACTGAAGACGGAATTCGTCTGGTAGTCGAGAAACTGGATAAGAACCGCGTAGAAACGGTACATGTTTATCTTCCTGAAAGAACAGATACAGAAGAAGAAGTGGATGGAGAAAATTCAGATTCTTCTGAAAATGATAAACACTCACATGAATAGAACTTTTTGAAATGCCGGCTGCATTATCGCAGCCGGCATTTTTTGACGCTTCACAGGCAACGCACGCTTTCATATAATATATAGAAACACAAAAATAATGAGGTGATTATATGTCTTATTCTATCATGCTTGATGCAGGCCATGGCGGTCGTGATCCCGGGGCTGTCTATAACGGTCGCCGGGAAAAGGATGACACCTTATCTTTAACGCTTGCTATCGGAGAACTGCTGCAGGAACGTGGAATTGATGTACTCTATACACGTACAACAGACATTTATGAATCTCCCTATCAGAAAGCATTGGAAGCAAATGCAGCCGGCGCAGACTTCTTTCTGTCTATTCATCGTAATTCTTATCCAACAGATAATACCGTATCCGGCGTAGAATCTCTAGTTTACAACAAATCCGGTCTGAAATACACAATGGCTCAAAATATTAATGAAGGCCTGGAAGCTCTCGGCTTCATCAATCTCGGCGTAAAAGAACGCCCCGGTTTGGTCGTTCTGCGCCGTACACAGATGCCGGCAGTTCTGGTAGAAGTCGGATTTATCAACTCTGACACTGATAACCGGCTCTTTGATGATAACTTCGATGATATTGCGCTTGCGATTGCTGAAGGAATCCTTGATACATTAGAAGAAAACGGAGAAATCAGCAGTGATTCTTCTCTCCCTCACTATACAGTACAGACCGGGGCTTTCCGCAGTGAACGATATGCACGACGACTCCTGAATGAATTAACCGAAATGAATTTTCCTGCTGTTTTGACAGAAGGAGATGGTTTATTCCGGGTAACAGTCGGAGAATATGATACGCTTGACGAAGCTGTAAATATGGAACGCCGGCTGAAGCGTGCCGGATATCAGACAGTTATTGTAACTATTTAGTTACAGAATTTAGATTCTGACTATTACATGTCCGTAAAAATATTTTCAAAAAACAGAGCGCACTCTTGATTTTTTAAATTGACGGTATTATAATAGCGTTAATTAGAAATCATACGGTCTTTCGCCGCATAAAGGAATGGAGGATTTACCACAATGGAGAAAAAAAACATTGACTGGGAAAATATCGGATTTGGATATATCCCTACAGATAAGCGTTTTGTAGCTAATTATAAAGATGGAGCATGGGATGAAGGTGCTCTCACAGAAGATCCTAACATCGTCATGAACGAATGTGCCGGAGTTCTTCAGTATGCACAGACAGTATTTGAAGGAATGAAAGCTTACACAACAGAAGATGGACACATTGTCACTTTCCGTCCGGACCTCAATGCGAAACGAATGGTCGACTCAGCAAAACGTCTTGAGATGCCGCCTTTCCCGGAAGATAAATTTGTTGATGCTATTGTTCAGACAGTAAAGGCAAATGAAGCTTACGTTCCACCTTACGGAACAGGCGCTACACTTTATATCAGACCTTATATGTTCGGAATCAACCCGGTAATCGGTGTAAAACCGGCTACTGACTATCAGTTCCGTGTATTTGCCACTCCGGTTGGACCGTACTTCAAGGGTGGCGTAAAGCCATTGACACTGTGCGTATCAGACTTTGACCGTGCCGCACCGCACGGAACAGGACACATCAAAGCCGGACTGAACTATGCAATGAGCCTTCACGCAATTGTTACAGCTCACGCAAATGGTTTTGACGAAAACATGTACCTTGACTCCGCTACAAGAACAAAAGTTGAAGAAACAGGTGGAGCAAACTTCCTGTTCGTAACAAAAGACAACACTGTAGTTACACCACACTCCACAACAATTCTTCCTTCTATCACAAGACGTTCTCTGATGTATGTTGCTGAACATTATCTCGGACTGAAAGTAGAAGAAAGAGATGTTTACTTTGATGAAGTAAAAGACTTCGCTGAATGTGGTCTGTGCGGAACAGCCGCTGTTATCTCACCGGTTGGTAAGATTGTCAACCACGGAGAAGAGATCTGTTTCCCAAGTGGAATGGAACAGATGGGACCTACAATCGCAAAACTTCGTGATACACTGACAGGTATCCAGATGGGACGTATCGAAGCACCGGAAGGATGGCTGAAATACATCGACTGATTTTAAATCAGATAAGAATTTTCGATCAGATATTGAAAGAAGGGATTCATTTTTCGAAATGTTTCTCTTCTTTTTTAGTGAAAAAGGACATCCTGCAGAAACTTACTTCTGCAGGATGTCCCTTTCATAGCTGTTATCCAACAACTCTGTTCCATTCTTAATTATTTACTCGCAAAGTCCTTCGCTTTCAATTACTTTTACAACGCTGTCTACGTATTTCTCGCAGATTTCATCAGAAGCTGCTTCTACCATAACACGGATTACCGGCTCTGTTCCACTCTCACGGACAAGAATACGTCCATCTGTTCCGAGTTCTTCTGCTGTCTTCTCTACTGCTGCCTGAACTGCTGCGTTATCCAGTGCTGTCTTCTTATCCTTTACACGAACATTCTTCAGAAGCTGTGGGAAGATCTTCACTTCATCTGCAAGTGTTCCAAGTGTCTGCTTCTTCTCAATAATGGCTTCCATAACCATAAGAGATGTCAGGATACCGTCACCTGTACGTGCATGTTTGCTGAAGATAATGTGTCCGGACTGCTCTCCACCAAGAACATATCCATTCTTAAGCATGTTCTCGTAAACATACTTGTCACCAACTGCTGTCTGCTCATACTTCATGCCGATCTTATCACATGCTTTATAGAGTCCAAGGTTAGACATGATTGTTGTAACAACTGTATTGTCTTTCAGTTTTCCCTGCTCCATGAGATATTTACCACATACATAAATAATGCGGTCTCCATCTACAACATTTCCATTCTCATCAACTGCGATACATCTGTCAGCATCTCCGTCATAAGCAAATCCGATATCCAGATGTTTCTCTTTTACATACTCCTGCAGAACCTCGATATGTGTGGAACCACAGTTTGTGTTAATATTCACACCATTCGGCTCATTGTTGATCACATAAGTCTTTGCTCCAAGTGCATCGAATACACTCTTGGCAACGCTTGACGCACTACCATTCGCACAGTCAAGTCCGACTCTCATATCCTTGAAAGAACGTGTTGCAAGAGAGATCAGATGACCGATATAACGGTTTCTTCCTGCTGCATAGTCAACTGTGCGGCCAATGCTCTCTTTTGTTGCCAGCGGGATCTCATCAATCTCCCCATCGATATAAGCCTCGATCTTCGCCTCAACCTCAGCTTCCATCTTATGACCTTCGCTGTTGATCACCTTGATACCATTATCATAGTATGGATTGTGGCTTGCTGAAATCATAAGTCCACAGTCAAAATCCTCTGTTCTTACTACATATGAAACACTTGGTGTGGTTGTCACATGAAGAAGATAAGAGTCAGCGCCTGATGCTGTCAGTCCTGCTGCAAGTGCATACTCAAACATGTAACTGCTTCTTCTTGTGTCTTTTCCGATTACGATTCTGGCCTTGTGGTCCTGTCCGAAATACCATCCAAGATAACGTCCTACTTTAAATGCATGCTCTACTGTAAGAACTACATTCGCCTCACCACGGAAACCATCTGTTCCAAAATATTTTCCCATAATAATCTTCCTTTTCTTTCTTGTGATACCCCTTTTGTTATCAGATCTATTCACAAATTTGCTACCGTAAAACATATTTTTATTATATAAGACATGCTTTACAAGTTATTCCTATTATATTACCTTTATAAATCAGATACAAGCTTTTTTCTCTTAACATTCTACTTCATGTCTTTAAAAACATACACGGTTTACTCTTCTCAGTGTCCCTTTTTCTATGCTATACTTGAAAGGTTATGTTTTATAGTTATCACAAAAGAAAGGATTGATCTATCAAATGAATTCATTGAAGCCAATGTTACTTACATCATTAAAGAGCTACAATCGTTCTCAGTTCATCAAAGATGTAACTGCCGGAATCATTGTAGCAATTATTGCATTGCCGCTGTCAATCGCACTGGCACTTGCATCCGGCGTAGGACCGGAAGCCGGTATCTTCACTGCAATCGTTGCCGGATTTGTTATCTCTGCACTCGGCGGAAGCAGTGTACAGATTGCCGGACCAACGGCTGCATTCGCAACAATCGTCGCCGGCATTGTTGCCACAGACGGAATGGATGGACTTGTCATTGCGACAATCCTCGCCGGTATCTTTCTGGTTCTGATGGGACTGTGCCATTTCGGAAGTCTGATCAAATTCATCCCATTTACGATTACAACCGGATTCACTTCCGGAATCGCTGTTACAATCGTGATCGGACAGTTGAAAGATTTCTTTGGGCTTACCTATCCGGAGGGGGTAAAGCCGATCGAGACAACAGAGAAATTCCGTGCTGTTGTTGAAAACTTCTCTACAATTAATATTGATGCACTGATTGTCGGTGCAGTAAGTCTCGCTGTTCTGATCATTGCTCCATACATCTTTAAAAGAATCCCTGGATCTTTGATCGCAGTTATTATCGGAATCCTGATGGTTCAGTTCCTGCCGTTAAAAGTTTCTACAATTGGAAATCTTTATACGATCAGCAACTCACTCCCATCCTTCCATCTTCCGGCTGTATCATTTGAAGTTGTTCAAAATGCACTTCCGAACGCATTTACAATTGCTGTTCTCGCAGCGATTGAATCTCTTCTTTCCTGCGTTGTCGCAGACGGAATGGTCAACGGTAAACACCGTTCTGACATGGAGCTTGTAGCACAGGGAGCCGGCAACATTGCTTCTGCCCTTTTCGGTGGAATCCCTGCGACAGGAGCTATTGCAAGAACTGCTGCAAATATTAAAAACGGCGGACGTACTCCGATTGCCGGAATCGTTCATTCCATTACACTGGTCATCGTACTTGTCGTACTGATGCCATATGCCGGAATGATTCCAATGCCAACAATCGCGGCAATCCTGTTTATCGTTGCATACAATATGTGCCAGTGGCGTACCTTTGTAAAACTGGTCAAGACTGCTCCAAAAAGTGATATCATTGTACTTTTTGCTTCATTTATCCTGACAGTACTCTTCGACCTGGTCGTAGCAATCGAGATTGGTATGGTTCTTGCCTGCCTGCTCTTTATCAAGCGTATGAGTGAAGAAACACATGTCAACAGCTGGACTTATGTGGATGATGACACCCCGGATGTCGATGAGCACCTTCAGAAACTTCCGCTTCAGATCCGTGTCTACGAGATCTCAGGACCTCTGTTCTTCGGAGCTGCAAGTGCAATTGAACACATTGTCGTAAAAGATTTTACAACCTGCCTCGTTCTTCGTATGCGAAGCGTTCCTGCACTGGACAGTACTGCTATGAATGCTTTGGTTGATCTAGTAGAAGTCTGCGAGTCAAAGGGAATTACGGTTGTCTTCTCTCACGTCAACGAACAGCCAATGAAAGTTATGGAGAAAGCCGGATTCACAAAGCTGGTTGGAAAAGAAAACTTCCAGCCAAATATCAGTGCCGCACTGAAACGTGCAGAAGAAGTGATTGCAAAATAACCTTCTTGATTCTTTCGAAAGATGATGTTAAACTTTTTTGCGTAAACAGAGTTTGAAAAATCAGGAGGATTTTATATATGATAAAATTAATTGCAAGTGATCTTGATGGTACACTTCTTCATAACGGAGCACAGGAACTGACTCCTCGTGCCATAGAGCTGATTCATGAACTGACACAGAAAGGCGTTCACTTTGTTGCTGCAAGCGGACGCCAGTATGATAATGAGCGCAGACTGTTTTCTGAGATTAAGGACGAGATTTCCTATATTGGAGAAAATGGTTCCATCTGTATTCATCAGGGAAAGGTAATCTCTCGCGGAATAATTGCAGATGACCTTGCCTACCGCATTATAGATGAAGTGAAAAAATCACCGAATTTTGATATCCTCATTTCCAGAGAAGATGCTTGTCTGATCGAAGATAATCACGAAGCTTTTGTAAATCACATTGTAAATGTCATGCAGAACACAACCAAAATTGTAGACGACCTAAGCAAAATCGAAGGTCCGTTTCTCAAGATTGCGATCTGTAATATGATTGATGACACAAAAGTAATCATGCAATATTTAGAACACTTACAGGAAATGTTCGGTGCGGAGATTAAGGTTGTTACTTCCGGAAATATCTGGATTGACTTCATTGCTCCGGGAACAAATAAAGGTGCTGCTCTTTCTAACCTGATGAAATTATTCCATGTAAAGCCAGAAGAATGTATGGCATTCGGAGATCAGTATAATGATCTGGAAATGCTGGAACTGGTCGGTCACAGCTATGCAATGTCAAACAGTGCACCTGGTGTATCCTACTATGCGGATGAAGTAACTGACTCTGTTGAGGATGTTCTGGAAGATGTCCTGGCAAGTCTTGATAAGTAAATATCACCTGCGAACATCACTTGTTCGCAACAAAAACCTCCCGGATGTTTACAGAAAATTTCTGTAGGAACATCCGGGAGGTTTTCTATTCTGTCTCTTCTATTATATCTCTTCTTTGAATTCCAGAACTGCGTATGGTTTTGCCTGTTCATCACAGAGTTCCACAACAATCCTGTCTGTTTCTTTACTCAGCTTCGGATAGATCATATCTCCCAGTACAGCTGCCTTTTTATACTCTACACGCAGCTGTGCGATCTGAAGATCATCCGGAAGAAATTCCAATGCCATCTGCACATACTGACAGTTGTTCACATGCTCATTTGTGTCAATATGATGCTTTCTGACCGGAAATGCTTCCAGATCATCTGTCTCTTCCGGAAGTCGGATTTTTCTTCCCTCATATGGTATATCAAGTGGCTCTTCTACTCCATACAACTGAACATCCTTTGGCTGCGGCCTGGTTGGTCTTCCTGTCTCTGTATCAATAAATGCCCAGACTGAATTCGCACAGGCGAGATATTTTCCATCTGCATCTTTCATATAAAAGTTTCTGTTTCCAAACAATCCCTTGAATTCTGTTGCAAATGTTCCGATTGTGATCTTCTCACCAAGCTCCGGTTTCCGATTCAGGATCACCTGCCAGTAAGATAAAAGCCACGCTCTTTTCTCTTCCTTCAGAACCGTTGTACCAATTCCAAGATCCTCCGACTGGAAGGTACTGCAGTCCTGAAAATAATTGATCAACGCCGGAACTGTCATCGTACCGTGATGATCTACCTCGCTGTAACGTACTCTGCTGTCAAATTCATACATTTTCTTAACCTCTTTTATTTCTTATTTCCAAAAATACCAGCCAATCTTAAACTTTGTATCTGCTGTCACCCTGGAATATTCTTCTTCCGTCAGTACCTGTTTTAATTGTTTCTTTCCTTTATCCGGAACCACTGCATTCGTCGTATCCAGAAAGCAGAGATTCGGGTAAAGCACACACCACCAGTTATGTCCCTCTGCATTCCCCAGCTCCACTCGCAGTGCCTGATAATTTCCCGCCGGAAATGTCACATCACCGTAAGTCCTGTCAGGAAAATAGCAGGTTGTCACAGCCACATTCACACTCTGATCTTCTCCTGCCGCCGCAACTGTCTTTTCTCCGATTGCACGGATCTCGTCTGTATGTGTACGTGCCCACTGCACAGTCTGTTTAAGACACTGTTTCTCTTCCGGTTCTTCTGACAATTTTTCTTTCATATAATCCAATACTGCATCTCTTACCTGCAATTTCAGATTCTGATCTTTTTCACTGTCACTATTCGCTAACACATGAAAGCGAAACACTTCCTGCGCCAGATGCTTCTGCGTTTCTTCCTGTGCATGTAATTCCTGTTTTGTATATATCATTCCTGTGAAAAAGGCAGCAATCAGAAGTCCCGCCGCTACTGAAAAAATCTCTGCTCTTCCCGGCAGTTTTTCTTCCCGGACAGGTTTCACCTTTCTTCTGATCAATGCAAACCATTTCTTCATAATATCATCCTCCATCTATGATGAATCAATTCTGTTCATACATGGAGTCTTTCCACAAAAATGAATTCCATACATATACAAAGAATCTGCTAACAGCAGATTCTTTGTATCATCGCCCAGAAATTTCTTTCTGACGACATTCTTTATTTTCTTTAAGCATTTTCTTCTTTCTCACGGATAGTGCCAACAACCGTTTCTGCCTGGTTCTTAATATGCTGGCTTGTAAACTTTGTAGCCAGCTCTTTATCATGTCCGGCAATCGCATCAATAATTGTCTGATGCTCATTCAACAGCTGTGGGTAGCATTCTTTCTTCTTCAGATATTCAATTCTGTATCTGTACATCTGTTCGCGCAGATTATTCAGAAGCTGGATCAGTCTGCGGTTATCTGTTGCAGCGTAGATAATATCATGAAATGCAACGTCTGCCTGTGCGATCTGTGTAATATCATCACTGTTGAGAATAGACTCAAATGTCTCCGCTGCTGCACGAAGCTCGCGCACTCCTTCTTCATCCATTCTGTCACATGCAAGCTGTACTGCAAGCTCTTCTAACGCACAGCGCACTTCCAGCACATCTCTTAGATTCTTCTCTGTGATCTCTGCAACTTCCGCACCTTTTCTCGGAATCATAAGGACAAGACCTTCCAGCTCAAGTTTACGGATTGCTTCACGGATCGGGGTTCTGCTCACTCCGAGTTTATTCGCCAGCTGAATCTCCATCAGACGCTCTCCCGGTTTCAATTCTCCGCGCAGGATTGCCTGTCTCAATGTATTAAATACCACATCTCTCAGAGGCAGATATTCATTCATTGTTACTTCAAAATCAGTTCCCATCTTTACTTCCTCCTAACGTTGTGTATATTCGTCACATATGCCTGTCTTGTCAGACCTTTGTCCCGAATCATCTTCTGTGCTTCTCTTGCTGATGCCCGGTTTTCAAACAGACCAAACACAGTCGGTCCACTTCCGCTCATCATTGCCCCGATTGCTCCGCAATCCTGCATCACCTGCTTGATATCCGCGATCACCGGATGCATCGGTATTGTCACATCCTCTAACACATTCCCCATAGAATCTGCGACCTTGTGAAGATCTCCCTTCCGAAGTCCTTCCAGGATCCCGTCAATATCCGGATGCTCGACAATCTCTTTGGAGTCCAGTGCTTCATACACCATCTTCGTCGAAACACTGATCGGAGGCTTGGCGATCAGTACCGTACATTTCGGCATGGCTGGAAGGACACTTAATTCTTCTCCTATCCCTTCTGCAAGAACGGTTCCTCTCATGATACAGTAAGGAACATCTGCTCCAAGCTTCACGCCTCGATCCATCAACTCCTGCTGGGTCAGACGCAGTCCGAAGAGCCGGTTCATTCCAAACAGAACCGCAGCTGCATTCGAGCTTCCTCCTGCAAGACCGGCAGCTACCGGAATGTGCTTATTCAGCGTGATCTGAACCCCTTCTTTCAGATCAAATTCATCCATCAGAAGCTGCGCTGCTTTATAAGCGATATTGCCATCCCCGGTTGGAAGAAACTTCAGATTTGTTGTCAGTGTAATTCCAGGTTCTTTCTTCTTCGCAATCTTCACTTCATCATACAGATAAATAGACTGCATGACCATTCTGACATCATGGTATCCATTCTCGCGTCTTCCAAGCACATCCAGGCCTAAATTAATCTTGGCAAGTGCTTTTAATTCAATTTGATTCATCCTGTGTACCTCCATCGCTGTTTTCTAAAGAACCAGATGTGAAAATTTACACAAATGTATCTTGTATACATAGTACTTACAGTATACTCATATTTTCTTTAAAAATCAACAATTTATCCCCTATTTTCACATTTTCATTTTCCAATTCGTTTACATTCATAATCCCATCAACGGTAGTCATATACTGTTTCGCCAACTCCCAGAGATCTTCTTTTTCCTGCACAATATGACCAACGATTCCCGGCCGCTTATCCATCTGTTCAAGATCCAGCGGTTTCTCCATGACGGACACGATTGTCTGAAGTTCTACCTCCCGCCGTAAGAAGGCATCAAATGCAAGAATTGCCCTCACTTCTACAGCCTCACTGCCCGCCATAGAAACCTGGATCTGATCCACATGATGGCTCATCGTACACCGTACATTTTCCGGAAGACTGGAACATTCAATCAGATGTTGGAATGGTATCATCCCCTGCCAGCTTCCATATGGTCTTGCATCATCCCCTCTCAGGTAGAGAAAGCTAAGATGCAGGATTCCACCTATTTGGATTCCTTCTTCTTTATATTCTGTATGTTCTATCTGGATTTCTCCCCTGCTGCAGATCACTTGAAGTACGTCATCTTTTAATTCTGGAAGCGAAAGCCGCTCCGTCAGTTTATATCTGGATTGATTCTGCATTAAAAGCTCTTCAAAAACCGTCTCCTGCTTCTCCGGAATACACTGCTCTTGCAAAGAATAAATATCTTCTAACAGCTCCATTTCCTGCTCCTCGTAGAAGTTCATCCGCAACAGCAATGTCCCTTCAATCCCAAGGATCCGCATCTCACCGTCTTCATCCATACGGATATCAACCAGTGTATCCTCCAGAGTATGTTCCACTGAATAAAACATTTCTTCTGTCAGGCCATTGCAAAGAAGCTTTCCTTCATACGGAATCACCTGACTGATCCAGTCTGCCTTCAATTCTTCTGACAGGTAGAGACAGAACACCTGTAGTTCTCCTCTGACTGTCACCTCATCTGTCCCCGGGCGCAGTTCTAACTTTCTACCGCTCACTTCGGATAACAGAATCTGGCTGATACTCTCCTTCGTTCCCGGCAATGTAATCTCTTCTTTTATTCTATAAGTGTCTTTTTTTGTATCTGACAATCCAAGCAGACGAAACTTTTTCATTTTTTTATAAACAGCATGCTCACTTTCCACATCTTCCGTGACTTCTCCACTTATCATCTGGTTTCTTCCAATTTCAAGTTCTGTCAGCAGATGCAGGCTCAGCTTTCTGGAATGCACCATTGATACACTGAACTCTGTTCTGAGATTTTTCAGGAAATATTCTTCCTCTCCCGGTTGTTCTACATATACCATCTCTTCAAATGGAAGCTTTCCTTCTAAAACTGCCGGTTGCGGATCCAGAGAGGCTGTCATGTACAAAATCTTAAATTGAGCTTTTCCACTGATTTTCAGATAATTCTCAACAAGCTTCATATCTTCCGTCTTCACACAAACTGTCCCTTCAATTACATTTCCCACATCCTCCTTCGCATCCGGAACGTTATAATCTTCATCCATCTGAAACTGATCGTAAATACACTTTCCTTCATGCATCAGGCGTATCGCTCTCTTCACAATTTCCATTCTGCTCCTCCTCAATCAAACATAACCTCTTTTTCTGTTCCACTGATTTCCACGACAATGTACGGAAATGTCGTAATCTCTTTCGTCTCTTCGCTGACTTCCGGTCCCATCAGACTTGTATGAATATAAATTGTATGCTCTGTTTCATACAGCTCATTTACCTGAATACTGTATCCTGTTGTCGGACATGCACCGTATCCTTCTGCAAGATACGTCTTTCCCTGATCCGAATAAACAAAATGAAATGCTTTCTTTTTTAACTGACCGAGCACTTCTGTCATCTCCTCCGGAAGATGCTCCTGATCGATCAGAATATATTCCAGATCTTTTTGTTTTTGCTCTTTCTCAATCCGGGTAATACATCCGCTTATAAGAAAACAGACACACAGTAGAAATACAGTTAAAATGCCCTTTTGTTTTTTATTTTTCATTACGATATTCCAGATACTGTAAACAGTAACGCCATCCGGTTTTTTTATTTCCCTTCAATCTATGCATCAGTTGTATTTTTTATGCTGCTACGGTATAATAAGGCTACATGCGCCAGTAATTATTTTGTATTATGGCGACTCTATTATTCATAAGATAAAAGAAAGGATATTGTATGTTTCGATTTATTTTTGTTGCAATTTTTCTAATTCTTTACCTGATTCTTTCCATTCCTGTTTTCTTCGTGGAATGGCTGATCGGTAAATTCAACCCACATGCGCGTGACATCAGTTCTCTGCGTATTGTCCAGTGGGGCTTTAAAGTGATTTTGAAGATGACCGGTGTGAAAGTCACTGTGATCGGCGAGGAGAATGTACCGAATGAGCCGGTTCTCTTTATCGGAAACCACCGCAGTTTCTTCGACATTCTGCTCACTTACAGCAGATGCAGGAATCTTACGGGATATGTAGCAAAGAAAGAGATGGAAAAGATTCCGCTTCTTTCTACCTGGATGCGTTTTCTCTACTGTCTTTTCCTTGATCGCGAAAATCCAAAAGAAGGTTTAAAGACAATCCTGCAGGCAATTGATTATGTGAAGAATGGAATCTCCATCTGTATCTTCCCTGAAGGTACAAGAAATAAAGGCGAAGAATTAAGTCTTCTTCCTTTCAAAGAGGGAGCTTTCAAGATTGCCACGAAGACCGGATGTCCGATTGTACCAATTTCCATGAACAATACTGCTGAGATTTTTGAGAATCATTTCCCTAAGATCAAGAAAACACATGTTGTTCTCGAATACGGTACTCCGATCTATCCAAATGAACTGGATAAGGATGTCAAAAAACATATCGGAAGTTATGTAGAGAATATTGTTAATGAGACAATTCATAAGAATGCTGAATTGCTTAAGAACTAAATTTGCATTTTTGCAATTTATCTCATTGAAAATCCCTTATTATTTGCAAAAACGCAACCAATCTTTTTCATAAATGAACGATGTCACAATCTATTTCCCGTGCTACAATAAAGTCACTTAAGAGAGCCTGGTAAATATCTGGATGATTGGAAAGAAGGTGATAACCATGGTTGAAAACAAGAACGGAACTACGGTATCTCCTGGTGAACGCATCCAGCAGTTATGCGATACACATCAGCTGACCCGCAAGGAGCTTGCGCTGCATCTTGGCGTTGCTCCTTCACAGATCAGCCGGATTTTAAATGGCGACACCAAATCGATCAACAGTGATCTTTTAATAAAATTAGCACGGGAATTCCATGTATCCACCGATTATATTCTTGGACTTCATAATGAACCTCAAGACACCGGATATCTGCCTATGCTGCTTATGAGTACTGCTTTCCGGCCGGGAGAATGTCTGAATTTCATCCAAAACCTAATAAATCAGGACATGCAGAAAATGGCTTACTGCGAATACTATTATTTCACTGGTGAACATGATAAAGCCGTTGATCTTGCAGAATTATATTTGAATCATCCAGATCCCATGCTCCGGCTTTCTGCCTGCCTGATCTATACATTTGCCAATCTTTCTCTCAATAGAATCAACTCTGCAACCGGAGGATTGAAAAGTCTGAAAGAGAACTTAGATCAGATTCTGAAAAAGGAAGATAACCGGAAGACTACAGCATTCGCGATTTTTACAACCGTTGCCGCGCAAACGCTTCTTCATCTTCCTGTCGGAGATGTTCCACCTCTATCGGACTATCTCTCTGAGCTGCCTGTTGGAATGAGGTTGTGGGGAGGCTATATCCTGGCTCATAATTCCTATCTTTCCCAGGAATACGAAAAGTCACTTGGGATTGTCCATGCCTGTCTGATATTAAGCACTGATGTCTATCCGATTGCTATGATCTACCTGAATCTTATGGGAGCAATGGATGCGATGAATCTGAGGAAACAGGAGCTTGCCAGACAACATTTTATGAACGCCTGGGCTCTCGCCCGTCCTGACGGACTGATTGAAGGAATTGGTGAACACCACGGTCTGCTGCAAGGATTGATTGAAACCTGCCTGAAAACAGATTATCCCGACGATTATAAACGTATCATAAGCATCACCTATCAGTTCAGTTATGGTTGGAGGAGAATCCATAATCCAGCAACACAGGACGACGTTGCCGACAACCTGACAACCACTGAATTTTCAATTGCAATGCTCGCCAACAGAGGCTGGACAAACAATGAGATTGCTGATTACATGCATATGAATGTACGGACAGTAAAGCAGCACATGACCAGTATTTTTAACAAATTGAGTATTGAAAATCGCGGACAATTAAAATCTTATATGTTGAAATAAACATACCCTGGGTATACATCATGAAAGGGGGAACCTCTATGAAAAAATATGTAACACGAATCCTTCTTGTTCTTCTTGTATTTCTTCTGCTATGTATCGGAATCTTTACAGGAATTTATTTCACACGTTTTCGCACAATGTCTTCCATCCAAAAGATAAGTTCTTACGACGACGGCTATAACCTGTATCGAATGGATGTGAAATATGATTACAGCTTAGATGATGTAATCAACTACGGAATCACAGATGATCAGAGTATGATCGATGCAATTCTGAAGGAAGCACTCCCGCTTCTTCCAGTCAAGATCAAAGCTCCGAAATTTGGCTGTACTGCATTTACAATGACTGATACAGACGGTGATATTCATATGGGCCGTAATTATGATTTTAAAAAAGATACTTCCGCAATGCTCGTATACTGTACCCCGAAAAATGGATATAAATCTGTTGCATTCGCAGCACTTGATAATGTATCTGCCAACATTCCTGATGAGAATGTAAAGAAAAAACTTGCTTCATTAACTTCTCCATTCATCTGTCTCGACGGTATGAATGAAAAAGGTGTTTCTATTGCAGTACTGACGCTGGACAGTGATCCTGTTCATCAGGATACAGGAAAACCTACGATTTCCACTACTCTTGCAATTCGTCTTGTACTTGACCGCGCTGCTTCAACAGAAGAGGCCGTTACCTTACTAAAGAGTTACGATATGTTTGCATCCTCCGGCAGAGATTATCATTTCTATATCACAGATGCCAGCGGAGATGGACGCGTCATTGAATATGACTGCAACAGTGATACCCGTGAACTTGTAGATACGAAATCAGAAGCAGTTACCAACTTTTTCATTCTATATAAAGACAAGGTTGCTCCAAACCAGAGAAATGGGATTTACGGACATGGAAGAGAACGTTACGATGCAGTTCTTAACGTTTTTGAAACAGAAAAAGAACACACAAACACAACTTCCTGGAATGCATTGAAAGCTGCCTCCCAGGATCCAAATCCAGTCGAAATAACCAGTAATACACAGTGGTCCATCAATTACAATAACACTGATCTGACTGCTGAGGTTGTCCTTCGACGAAACTGGGATGATGTTGTAACATACGACCTGAATACAAATACGTTAGATGTTCAGGATGAATAAACAGATAAATTTTCTGGAAAATCGTTACAATCAAGTTGCTTAATCTAGATTTTTGCACGAAAAAGGGAATGGACTGAAAAACTTCAACCCATTCCCTTTTTCTTCTCATTTCAAGAGATCTAATTAAGAATTTATTTCTGATAAAGAACTTCTATTCCACTTCGTTCTATTCCGGATATACAAGATGACGGTCATTTACCAGTGCATCTTTGTATTTCTTAATATAATACTTCGCCATATCAAGGTTCTGTTCCTGATAGTTACCACACTGCTCCGGTGCAGCCCCCGGAATCTCTCCCTCGAATCCGATAATGAAATCACACATCTCAAGAACCAGATCAAGTACATCCTCTGAATCCAGATTCCCGAACATTACAAGATAGCATCCTGTTCTGCATCCCATTGGTCCAAAGTAGATCACGTCATCCTTCTTCTCACTGTTGCGGAGATAAGTCGCTGCCAGATGCTCGATCGTATGAAGTGCCGGAGTATCCACAACCGGTTCTCTGTTCGGTGCTGTGATTCTCAAATCAAAAGTCGTTGTGACACAGTCCCCCTTCGCATCTCTTCTTGAGACATATAATCCCGGCATCAGATCCAGGTGGTTGATTGTAAAGCTTGCAATTCTATCCATGGTAAATTCTCCTTTTTCAACTTTTCATTTTAATCAGTATAACACAGATTAACAGTGACAACTAGACTAAACGAGCGACAGTTCATCAATCTTGCGGAGCTCCTCTTCTGTAAATTCTGTATTCTGTATTGCCTTGATATTATCCAATACCTGCTCCGGTTTTGATGCGCCTACAAGAACGCTTGTTACAATACCATCTTTCAAAATCCAGCTCAATGCCATCTCTGCTAATGTCTGACCTCTTCCAGCTGCCAGTCCGTTTAACTCTCTGATCTTTACAAGTTTCTCCTCTGTCAATGCTGCTTTCTTTAAAAATCTTCCATCCGTCATAATTCTGCTGTCTTCCGGGATTCCTTTCAGATAGCGGTCGGTAAGAAGTCCCTGCGCCAGCGGACTGAATGCAATAATTCCTTTCTCCAGCTTCTTCGCAGTGTCTTTCAATCCATTTTTCTCAATTGTTCTGTCAAAGATAGAATATCTGTTCTGATTGATCACAAACGGACACTTCAAGTCTCTTAAGATTGCCTCTGCCTTTTCCAGGGTTGGACCGTCATAATTTGAAAGCCCCACATAAAGTGCTTTTCCTGACTGCACTGCACTTGCAAGTGCTCCCATCGTCTCTTCCAACGGAGTCTCCGGATCCATCCGGTGATGGTAGAAAATGTCCACATAATCCAGCCCCATACGCTTCAGGCTCTGATCCAGACTGGAAAGAAGGTATTTTCTGCTTCCCCAGTTTCCATAAGGGCCTTCCCACATATCAAAACCGGCCTTTGTGCTGATCAGAAGCTCATCTCTGTACACGCCAAGTTCTTCTTTCAGAATCTTACCAAAGTTCTTCTCTGCACTTCCATAAGCCGGTCCGTAATTATTTGCCAGATCGAAGTGTACAATTCCATTATCAAATGCTGTGAAAAGGATTTCCTTCATATTCTCATAAACACCGGTATCTCCAAAGTTGTGCCACAATCCAAGTGAAATTGCCGGGAGCTTTAATCCGCTCTTTCCGCAACGTACATAAGCCATTTTCTCATATCTGTCATTTGCTGCCTGATACATGTTTTTCTTCCTCTCTTTCGTAACGTAAAACAGGTGATAGAATAGTTCTGTGTTTATTCTACCACCTGTTTTTTATATTTAAAATCTCTTTTTTATATTATTCTCGTATAATCCAGGAAGAAGCACACACAACATACCTTTTCTGTTCCCTGGTTCCGATACACATGTGGCTGGTCTGTCTCAAATTTATAAATCTGCCCCTCGCAGATTTTCTGCACATGGTCATGGCATTCTACAGTCAGAATCCCCTCTGTTACTGTAAGATATTCTCTTGTTTTCTCTCCATGACTTCCACTGAGATAGCATCCTCCCGGTTCAATATCAATCCGATATACTTCCACAGACTGGGAATCCTGATAAGGGAAACATGTCCAGACCTTGTACTGTCCTTCCAGTTCTTTGGTCGGCACAGTTTCTTCCGGTGTCACCAGACTATAATCCATTCTCGGAGAATCGATCAAGCGTTGAAATTCGATTCTCAGTCCGCTTGTGATCTTTCCTAGTACACCAAGGGACGGATTCGCCGTCCCTCTTTCTATCTGTGCCAGCATACTTTTACTGACTCCTGTCTGCTCTGAGACCTGATCCAGGCTCATTCCCTTCGCCTTGCGGATCTTCTTTAAATTTTCTGATACATTATATGATAAATAATCCATCTACATCATCCTTACAACGCTTTTCTGTACAACATTTCAATGTCACACTGTCTGGAAGACCTCGGATTCACTGCAATGTTTCCACTTTTCATAGCATCTACAGCCATTGCTTCAATCTTGCTCTCGATTTCTTCTGCACTGACCAGTCCTGTCTTGCTGGCATTATTAATTGCTTCTGTCAGATTCGCCGGAATTCCAATCTCTCCACATAACTCACGAATCGCATCCACCAGCATCATTGGTTCAAACTCTTCTGCGTAAGCCGGAACCGGACTGATATCATTATAGATTGTCAGATATCTTCCTTGATCCGCCAGTGCATTATACTCTGCAATCACCGGAAGCAATACTGCATTGGCCACTCCATGCGGCACATCAAAGAATGCACTGACCGGATGGCTCATTGCATGTACATTTCCAAGTCTTGCAAATGAAAAGGCGATTCCTGCGAAAAGTGAACCGACAAGCATTGACTCTGCTGCTTCAATATCTCCACGATTTGCAACAAAACGACGGATATTTTTACCGATCAGACTCATGGCTTTCTCTGCCATCGCATCCGAAAACGGTGATGCCGCAGTAGAAATATATGCTTCTTCCGCATGGATAAATGCATCTATTCCACACGCTGCTGCAACACTTGCCGGAGCTGTTGTCAAAAGCTCTGCATCCAGGATTGCATATGCCGGAAGAATCTCATAACTGAATACCGTCAATTTATAGTCTCTGCTGTGATCTGTAATAACTGAAAATGCGGTCACCTCAGAACCTGTTCCTGCTGTTGTCGGGATCGCGATTAACGGAATGATCGGTCCCGGAACTTTGTGGGCACCTTCATATTCTGTAATGCTTCCACCATATTTCGCAGTAACAGCGACTGCTTTTGCCACATCCATCGGAGAACCGCCTCCAAATGCAACGATAAAATCTGCACCTGCTTCTTTGAATGCTGCTGTTGCCTTATCCACTGTCTCAACAGAAGGATTTCCTTCTATATCTGTAAATGTATCAACGGAAATCCCTGCAGATTTCAAAGAATTTGCTGCCTTCTCCACAAGCCCCATCTTCGCCAGATGCGGTCCGGACATAAGAAATGCACGTGAACCGCCTGACTTCTTAGCAATCTCGGGAAGCTTTGCAAGGCTTCCCTTTCCTACTGTAATATTCTGTGGAACTGAAAAACTAAATTCATTCATTATTAAACTGTGCCTCCAATCAAATCACTTTTCTGCATCAGTACACGATCAATTGCTGCATCGATCACTTTATCAAGCTCTTCTTCATCTGCCTCCGGCATCAGAGTTGCTGCATCCTCATCAGAGATGATCTCAACAAGTGTACCAAAGGACTCTTTATATTTCACTTTACATACAACATAGAACACAACACCAAGTGCTGACCATCCAAGTACCATCAGCCACTCCTGAAGGATCAGGTTTCCACCGCTTCCCGGAATACAGTACATTGCAACCATAAATCCTGACATGATAACTGCCATAGTTCCGAAGAATTTATAGCATGAAACCTTATACGGTCTCGACATATCCGGCTCTTTCTTTCTCAGGATCATAAAGGACAGAGCAACCATACAGTAAGCGAAACAACATCCAAAGTTACCGGCATCACTGATCCATACAAGCATCTTTCTTCCTGCGAACGGAGCAAGCATTGTCAGAATACCGATCAGGATCAAGGCATTTACAGGAGTTTTGTGCTTCGGATGTAACTTTGCAAAGAATTTTGGAATCATGTAAGACTCTGCCATGGAATACATTGCACGGGAACCACCAAGTAAGAAGGAGTTCCAGGATGTAACGATTCCACACATTCCACCGACAATAATAACCTTTGCCATAATTTTCGTGTTAAATGCCGCTGCCATCGCATCTGCTGTCACAAGCCCTGTTGCTTCCTGTGATGCGATAATGTCTCCATGATTCATAACGAGTCCAACTGCAATAATAACAAATGCATAAAATACAACTGCAAGAACAACAGATAAGATCAGGATATTTCCGATTTTTTTCGGAGGTACATTGATTTCCTCTGCTGCCTGCGGAATAACATCAAATCCAATGAAGTAGAACGGTGACATTGCTGCAACTCCAATGATTGCTTTGATATTCACACCTGCTGTAGCTCCTGCAAATATCTGTCCATCCAGATTGTCAACTGTTCCATTGATCACTGATGCAACAATCAATAAGATTCCTGCGCCACCGATAATACAAGTCAGAACTGTCTGCAGGATTGCCGCTGTCTTTGCTCCGATAATATTGATCATCATGATCAAAAATGCGATTACGATCGCAGTGATCAGCCAGGATGCATAAATATCAAATCCTGCAACTGTATACATATAACCTTTTAAAAATCCCGGCCACAGGTAAGTAATGATCGTTGGAAATGCACAGGCCTCAAAACATGCTACACTGACATATCCAAGTACAATCATCCATGTACAGATAAAGGATCCTGTCGAACCCATTGCCCGGTAACTAAATACATGCTCTCCACCACACTGTGGCATTGCTGCTGTCAGCTCTGCGTATGTCAGACCCACGAAGAAGATCATGATACCACCGATCACAAAACCAAGTGCGGCTCCGATAACTCCGCCTTTTTCAATCCAACCACCTGTTGATACAACCCAGCCCCATCCAATCATAGCGCCAAAGGCGATTACAAGGATGTCCCAGGCATTCAATACTTTGTTAAACTCTGATTTTTTCTGTGTCATAACCTGTTCCCTCCTACTTGTTCATTATCTTTTTTGCTACATCTTCAATCAATTCTGCGGTTCCATCTACTCCCAGAAGACTGCTGTCGATCAGCATATCACGGTTATGACGATCACCACGATTGCTTCCAGTGAGTGCCAGATGACGCTTGTGGTACCTCTTATCCTTTTCTATAATAAGAAGCTTTGCATCATCTGCTGAAAGATTGTGACTCTTCATTACGTTCTGAATCCTCACTTCGTTTGGAGAATAGATAAATACTCTGAGAATCGGCTGATGTTCCTTCAAAATGTAATCTGCTGATCGTCCGATGATCACACAGGACTCTCTATCCGAAAGTTTTCGTATGATCGTTTTCTGAACATGCATTGCACGGTCTGTCAGGTCTGCATATTTTGAAAAAGATCCGCGGACATCTCCCTCCGCTCCTTTTCCGGCAATCGTAACACCCTCCTCAACCTTCTCCATAATCTCTTTCGGTATTCCTACTTCCTTTATAATCTGGTCTACTGTGTCTCGATCATAAAATTTAATTCCAAGATCTTCTGCGACTTTCCGGCCAATCTGGTTTCCCTTTGCACCGTATTCGCATCCGATTGTAATAACTAGATGTGCCATATCATTCACCCTCTCTTTCTATTTCTGCTGCTTACTCCCATACAAATCATCTGAATGATTTTTCTGATTTACACGAGAGTGAACAGCATTTCATTACCGTCTCCTCAATTCTGGAAACTAAGAAGAAAAAGGGCGCACGATCATTCTCGTGACGCCCTTGTCTTCTATAGTTCTTCTATATTTATGATAATGCTTTTACTGCCTCTTCAATAATCTCAACTGCCTTATCACACTCTTCTTCACTGACGATCAGTGGTGGAACCATACGGATGATATGTGCTCCGATTGCTGTGATAAGAAGCTTTCTGTCAAAGCATCCATGTTTTACATCAACTCCTGAGATTGTATCATCAAACTCAACACCAACCAGAAGTCCCTGATGTCTTACTTCTTTCACATGTGGCAGTTTCTCCAGTTTTGCTGCGAAATAATCTCCGACCTTCTTTGCATTTCCTGCAAGGTCTCTGTCAAGAAGCTCTCCAACCTCTGCAAGTGCTGCTGCACAGCTGATCGGATGTCCACCGAATGTTGTTCCATGTGATCCTGCTGTAAATGCTTTTGCAACTTCCTCTGTTGCACAGATTGCTCCGATCGGCATTCCACCGCCAAGACCTTTTGCCATAGATACAATGTCTGGCTTTACTCCGTAGTTCATATATGACATAACTGCTCCGGTTCTGCACCATCCTGTCTGTACCTCATCCAGAAGTAAGAGCATTCCCTTCTCATCACAAAATTCACGAAGTCCTTTCATAAATTCCTGTGTTGCCGGATGAACGCCACCTTCGCCCTGTACAGGCTCGATCATAATTGCGATCGTATTCTCTGTACATGCATCCTTGAATGCTTTCAGGTCATTGTATGGTGCATAAGAGAATCCGTAAGTCATAGGTCCGAATCCAACCTGGCAGCCATTTCCCGGCTGACCTGTTGCTGACATTGCTCCAAATGTTCTTCCATGGAAACCATCCTTTGCTGTTACGATGTGATATCTGTTTGGACCATATTTCTCAATACCATATTTACGAGCCATCTTAATCATTGCCTCGTTGGCCTCTGTTCCTGAGTTTTGGTAAAAGATCTTGTCCATTCCAAGTGTCTTACATACCTTTTCAGCAAGCAGAGCCTGTGGAATTGTATAAGGATAGTTAAATGTGTGCATTATATCGTCCACCTGGTCTTTGACTGCTGCCACGACCTTCGGGTTTCTGTTTCCTGCATTGTTTACTGCGATTCCTGCATAGAAGTCAAGATATGGTGTTCCGTTCTCATCATAGAGGTACATCCCCTCGGCTGTCTCCGCAAGAAAATCGAAACGCTCATAAGTCTCGATCATGTATTTGCTTACTTTGTCTTTGATATCCTGTGCTGTTAATCCTGTGTCTTTTAATTTCATTTTCAAACCCTCCTGAATCTGCAGCTGTTTCACAGTTGCTTTAATCTCAACTAATTATCAAATACATCGCGCGCTGAAAATTTTTTATAATAAACAAAAACAAAAAGAGCAAAGTTACTACGAAATGTAAGCACCTTTGCTCTTTGTTTTTGTCTATTATTTTGTACAAACATACAATATCACGTTCAGTATAGTCTGTCAACAAGTTTTTTTATTTTATTTTGTCTTATATTTCTTTGTTTATTTTTATCTTTTTATATTAACATTCAGTTTATTTCTTGATTTGTGTGTTTATTTGTAATTTCTATTCAGTATATTGTATAATTTCGTTTATTATACTATATAACTATACGGATACAGCTAATTATTATAATGTACAAAAATGTAATTAAAATGAATGCCCGTGTTAGTATTGATGGCAATTCGACAGTAAGAATTGACTTAATGTACTGTTAAAAATATCCTCTTTGATGGGCACTATGTATTATTGATACATGATACCTCCTTTAGTATCACAAAATATTTCTTGAGTTTATCTTTTGCTTATGTTATGCTAGCTGCACACAGATGATACATCTAATCATCTGTACAAAGTATCTAAATTCATTTCATCTATTTTTCGGAGCCATGATAGATCGGCAGTAATTCCCAAAAGTGATGATACGTAAACGGATAAATACTGTTTGAGAAAATGAAAAAATCCTCTTTATACACTGGAATCTGCTGAAAGTATATGTTAATCTTAGGATAGAAGCTATAGCATTTTCTTGCAAACAAGAAGTTTATCTGTAAAGGAAAGGAGAAGCTATAGTGACAAAAGACAAAAGAACACTCAAAGATTTAAACCTAATGGATAAGTTCTTATTTGATGAGGCAATGGAAGACAAGGATAATATGAAGACACTTCTTGATATTGTCCTTGGACAGGACACACATTTAAAATATCCGCCACAAACAGAAAAAGAGTTCAGAAATTCTAAAGAAAATCGCCAGATAAGACTCGATGTTTATGCGATTGATGAAGATGATGTTGTATATGACACAGAACCTCAAAAACAGAATACCAAAAATCTGCCTAAAAGAAGTAGATTATATCAAGGACTAATCGATTCCAATTTACTACCACCTGGAAGTATTGACTTTAATGCATTAAATACCGTTATCATCATAATGATTATGCCATTTGATTTGTTTGGTTATGAATTATATCAGTACACGTTTCGAATGAAATGTGAAGAAATTTCAGAGTTAGAACTAGAGGATGACGCCACCAGAATTTTTTTGAACAGTCATGGAAAACATCCAGAATTCGTCAATCCAGAGTTAATCGAACTTTTGGAGTATATGGAAAAATCAACAGATACTGTGGCAAAAAAGTGTGAAAGTAACCGGATTCATCAGATGCATGAACGTATCACCAAACTTAAATCCAGCAAAGAAATGGAGATTAAATACATGCAAAAATGGGAAGAAAAAGAGATTGAACGACAAGAAGCATATGCAGAAGGCGAACGCGTTGGTGAAAAACGTGGACGCACTGAGGGCGAAACAAGAATCAATAAATTAACCAAGTATTTATTAGAACAGGAAAGAACTGAAGATTTAAAAAAAGCAGTATCTGATGCTGCATATCAGGCAAAGTTATTAAAAGAACTGGGACTATAAATATATAGAAAAGTTCATCCGTTAATTGATAAAAAGTCCTCTCTCATGATCTACTATTGATCTGAGAAAGGACTTTTCTTATAAGTTACTTGTACCGCTATCCGGTTACGAGATGCTTCCCTTACTCCTCGGAGAACTGATCCTTTCCAGCAGAGCACAACGGACATTCAAAATCTTCCGGTACATCTTCCCACTTTGTTCCAGGTGCGATACCGCCTTCCGGATATCCCTGCTCTTCGTCATATTCCCATCCGCATAAATCACATACATATTTCATAATTCCATATCTCCTTTTCTTTTCATCTTCGTTTTTATAATCATTCCTGATCTTACATCAAATTACTGTATGACAAGATCAGTGAATCATTACCACTAATTTTCAAAAACTGGTTCAAAATCGCTGACATCATGTCCGCAGATTGGACAGATATAATCCGCTGGAAGTTCACTTCCTTCGTATACATAATTACAGATCTTGCATCTCCAGCCAACGATCTTCTTATCCTGAGGTATCTCTTTCTTCTTTGGCTTTACACGATTCTGATAATCTGCGTAAGTAAGCGGTGCATTCTCATTCAGCAGTTTTGCATCTGTTACTTCTGCAATAAACAGAGTATGTGTTCCAAGATCCTGCTGTTCCAGAACCTTGCCACTGATCACAGCGCATGCCTGATATCCCATATATGGAATATTATTCTGATCAACCGGTAACGTAAGATCCTTCATCTTATCCACATCTCTTCCTGACTGGAATCCGAAATGCTTAATTGTCTCAAAGGAACACTGTACATCCAACAGGCTCAGTGCAAAAATTCCGCTTTCTTTGATCAGATCGCAAGTATAATTACTGTTCAAAACGGATATTGCAATTCGAATCGGGTCATTTGCTACCTGCATACATGTATTGGTAATGCAGCCATTTACTTTCTCACCGGAACGTGTGGATAACATAAATACTCCATAAGACAAATTATAAAGTGCTTTTTTCTCCATCAGACTACCTCCCTTTTTATTTTAATAACAATTACTATTATTATATTTTTATAATAGCCTATTTTTTCGATATTGTCAACTGTAAGTTTTATTTTGTCCAGTTTTTCTTTAAATTTTCTCTTATTTTTATATGAATTTTCAGACAATTCTTTTCTATTTATGCTATACTATTTTTATAGTAACTCGTTAACAGCAGCATTTTGTAAAGGCAGGGATGATTATGAATTTAAACTATCTTGAAGAAACAATTAGGACATCTAAATATCTTGTTTGTCTCGCCGGAATGGAATTTATGAGAGAGCAAAATGTCGCATATCATCGAGACAGCGACGAATCTTATCGAATTGAAGAAAAGTATGGATACTCTCCGGAAGAATTATTCAGTGCCCGTATGTTTAACACACATGCCGAATTATTCTATGAATATTATAAAAATGAAATTCTTTCCAAACATCTGGAGGCAGGAAAAGGAAATGAAGCACTCGCAAGATTAGAAGAGGCAGGATATTTAAAAACAATCATCACAAAAGGCATCTATAATATGCCTCAGAAAGCCGGCTGCAAAAATGTGATCAATATTTATGGAAATATTTATGAACATAATGCTTGTCCTCGTTGTGGCAAGACTTTCCCGATTGAATATATCAAAAACAGTGATAAAGTTCCTCTCTGTGATGTATGTAAATCGACTGTGATTCATCCTGGAGTTTATTTACATGGTGAAATGCTTAGTAATACTGTCATCAGCCATGCTGTAGAGGAAGTTGCTAAAGCCGATACGATTCTCGTTCTCGGAATGAACCTGAATTCCAGTCTGTGCAAAGATATGCTTCCGCATTTCACAGGTAAAGATTTGATCGTAATCCACAAGGAACCACATTATCTGGATGAAAAAGCAACCGCAGCTTACCATGGAGCGGTCAGTGAGATTCTCCCAAAGGTTACGGAGAGTATATTGGAGACTTAATTTTCCAATATTGTTTTACATATATTCTTAAATTCCAAAAATAAGTTGTATGAAAAGAGGTGTCGGTTCATTGCTATTTTCCGACACCCCTTTTCATTTTTTCTATATGATATTCATATTTTGCAGTTCTCAGGTAATGATTCCTGCTCTATTCATTGACTTGCTCCGCATAGTTTTTCCGGATTTCTTTTGCAGCCTTAACCATATTTCTAAGACTTGCATCTGTTTCAGTAACACCTCTTGTCTTTAATCCGCAGTCCGGGTTTACCCATAATTTTTCACGACTGATCTTAGTAAGCATAACCTTCAGTGCCCGAACAATTTCTTCGACTGATGGTACTCTAGGGGAATGAATATCATAAACTCCAGGACCAACTTCTGTCTCAAAATGATTTTCTCTCAGTGAATCCAAAATCTGCAGATCAGAACGAGATGCTTCAAATGTAATTACATCTGCATCCATATCATCAATGGCCGGGATAATATCTGTAAATTCACTGTAACACATATGTGTATGAATCTGTGTATCTGCTTTTACTCCACTGTGCGTCAGACGGAAAGCCGGGATTGCAAAATCCAGATATTCTGTATACCAGTCAGATCTTCTGAGCGGCAGTTTTTCTCTCAATGCGGCTTCGTCGATCTGTATCATCCTGATTCCATTGGCTTCCAGATCCAATACTTCATCTCTGATTGCAAGCGCGATCTGGGAGATGGATTCCTTAATGGAAATATCTTCTCTTGGGAATGACCAGTTCAGTATCGTAACCGGCCCTGTCAACATTCCTTTCATAATCTTATTCGTAAGTGACTGTGCATATACGGACCACTCTACTGTAATCGGTTTCTCACGATATACATCCCCCCAGATGATTGGTGGTTTTACACATCTGGTTCCGTAAGACTGTACCCAGGCTTTTTCTGTAAATAGAAATCCTCCCAGTGCTTCACCAAAATACTCCACCATATCATTTCTTTCATATTCTCCGTGAACCAGTACATCCAGTCCGATTTCTTCCTGCCATGCCACGCATTCCGCAATCTTCTTCTTGTTGAAATCCACATATTCCAGTCTGGTAATCTCTCCCTTTCTAAAGGCAGACCGATTTGCCTTTACATCTTTGGTCTGTGGGAAGGATCCAATCGTCGTTGTTGGGAACTCTGGAAGTCCAAATGCCTCTTTCTGTAGTTTCTGACGTTCACTTCTCTTTGGCTCTCTGATTTTGTCCGCTTCCGTCACATGTGAAAGTCTGTTTTTCACTGCATCATTTCCACATTTTCTGTCTACCGCAAAGAGATCATGATTTTTCTTGTATGTTTCTGTATCAAAATATTTCTTATCTTCCGCAAGATCACCCAGTTCCTTAAGTTCCGTCAATTTTTCCTCAGCAAAAGCAAAATAGGCCAAATATTCTTTAGAGAGCTTTGTCTCATGCTTTAATGTATACGGTACGTGAAGCAATGAGCAGGAAGTAGACAATACCGTCTGGATTCCTTTTTCCTGTAATTCCACTAATACCTTTAAAGTTTTCTCATAATGGTTTTTCCAGATATTTTTTCCATTGACAAGTCCTGCAAAAAGTGTCTTTTCCTTCGGGAAACCATATGACTCAATCAGACGAAGTGTCTCTTTTCCTTCCAGAAAATCAAGACCGATTCCATCAAACGGCATTTCGATCAGATCTTGGTAAATATCTCTTACATCCCCGAAATATGTCTGTAAAAGTACCTTACAATTTTTTACTGCTGTCAGAATCGTATCATAAAGTCTGTGGAAAAGCTCAATATCTTCTTTTTCCATATCCTGCACCAATGCCGGTTCATCAAACTGGAGCCATGCAACCTGTTCTTTCTCGCACTTCCTTATCAGATCTTTATATGCATTTGCAATCTCATCTACATAATCTTCCGCTGTCTTATTTCCTGTACATCTGCAAAGCTTTAACATGGTATATGCCCCGGTTACAACCGGTTTTGTCTCTATTCCAAGATTCTTTGCTTCCGCATATTCTGACCATAATTTATTTCCGGAAATTGCGATCACTGTATCATCTTCCAACTCCGGAACAATATAATGATAATTTGTATTGAACCATTTTTTCATGGCAAGCGCCTTTACATCCCCGGAATCTCCCTGGTACCCACGAGCCATCGCAAAGTATGTATCCAGTTCTGACAGATTCAGTTCTTTATATCGTCTTGGAACAATACCAAGCAGTGCAGCCGTATCCAATACCATATCATAAAATGAAAAATCATTACTTGAAATGTAAGTAATCCCTGCATTTTTCTGTGTCAGCCAGTGCGTCTTTCTCAGTTCCTGTGCCTTCTGCAATAATTCTCTGGTTTCTATTTCCTTCTTAAAATATTTTTCAGAAGCAAATTTTAATTCTCTTAATCTACCAATTCTTGGGAAACCTATTACTGATGTCTGCATAAATCATTACCTCCAAATTTGTTATCGCCTTTATGAAAGTCATTATAGTTCTGTCTGCAGAATCTGTATAATACATAAAAAAACATGTTAGCCATAGTTTTAAACTATAGCTAACACGCTATCACATTCCCACATTCATTGACTTGCTTCGCATTCTACTCTTCACCACATCCCAGGATCTCTTTAATCTCCGGAATCGTCTTCTTCTGTTCTCTTAACCGACGAATCTGCGCAATCCTTTCTAAGCTCTCAACTCTGCGGTATCTTCTGGTCAGATTCTCTTCTGCCTGCTCGAACGGCAGCATTCCTTCCTCTGTATAAAATTTCAAAGTACTGTAACGCACTGCCGTAAGCCGCACAAGCTCTCCGATTGTCACATATTCTGCCTGCTCTATTACTTCCATGCTTCTCTGTCTTGACATCTGCTCACCTTTTCTACTGTCTACATAATTAGTATTTCAGCACTTTCTTCCTACTGCCAGTATGCCGGTACCAGGTTGACTCCCTGAATCGGTACTTTATATGCTGTTTTCGTCATTGGGAAGATACGGTAATATATATTGCCTATTTTTAGTAAAGTCTCACTGCCTACTCTGATCTCCTCTACCGCAAAGCCTTTTTTCTTCAGATATTCTACAGCCGCAGCTCTTCTGTCTGCCACGTTAGTTCCAAAAATAACCATATCAATAAATACGGATTTTCTTCTGTCAAGGTAAGGAAATACAAGATTAACACCCTCTAAATATGGATTCTTAAGCAGTTTGCTCTTAGTCTTCACAAACCGATTCATAAATCCTTCAAAAACATTATGAAATTCTGCTTCCCATAATGCACGGTACTTCTCATCCTGAACGGCAGCTTCTGTCATACGCTCTTCTACACGGTTCTGCTCTGATACAGAAAACAAGTCATGGATACAGCCACTTTCACGGAGAAGCCATAAGAGAACCGCATCTTCCAGACTGATTGGACCATCCTCTAAAATCTCTGCACGAAGTCCTTCTTTTATTCTGATATAACTTGTCGCATCGCTAAGATATGCCTTTAGTTCAACACCTGAAGTATCATAATTCATATCGCAGCCTAAAATATCCGGTACTTCCTTTAGAAGTTCTTCTGCTTCCAAAACAGCAGCCACTTCTTGCTCGATCTGAGTCTCCTCTTTTTTCTTCAACGTTTTTGCCTTCTGTACCGCTTTCTGCAGTGCTGCAGAAAATTCTGAAAATGAATCCGTATCTGCTTTTCCTAATTCTGTCTCCAGCACCTGCGCAGCCGAAACAGCTCTCAATACAGCACTTTTTGCCACGCTTGGATGAAGGCTCTCCTGTCCATCTAATGCAAGTAATGCATATTGCTGAGATAATGTAAGATCTTTCATACCTTTCTTCCTCTCTTTCCTTCTATTTTCTAGTCCCCATTTTTGCTTTTTACTTACTGCTTACTACTTACTACTTACTACTTAGAAAATATCATACAGTACAGAAACTGTCAAGTTGTTACCAGTATTTCTACTGACTTTGCCTAAATATATACATCAAACTGACCTTTCAGACATTTTCAAGTCTTCAACTATTGAAACGTACACCATATAATGCTATCATTAATAATTGACGCTTTAAATTAAGTTTTCGTAATAACAGGAGAATATATGAACCAAAAACCAGCTTCTGCCCCTGCAGCAGAAAACAAAATGGGAACCATGCCGATCGGCAGACTCTTGTTCAATATGTCTTTACCGATGATGGTTTCCATGCTAGTGCAGGCACTTTATAATATTGTAGACAGTATCTTTGTAGCAAAACTGTCAGAGAATGCTCTTACCGCAGTTTCCCTTGCCTTCCCGTTACAGATGCTGCTCATCGCAGTTGCAACCGGTACCGGCGTTGGTATGAATGCACTTCTTTCCAGAGCACTCGGAGCAAAAAAGACTGACGAGGCAAATAAGATTGCATCTAACGCAGCTTTTCTTTATATCATAAGTTATATTGTATTTCTTATCCTCGGCCTTACAGTTGTAAAACCTTTCTATGCAAGCCAGATTGGAAATGCAGATGTTGAGATCATGGAGATGGGAATCGATTATCTGAGCACAGTTATGATCTTCTCTATGGGACTGCTGGCACAGATTTGCTTTGAACGACTGCTCACTTCCACAGGAAGAACCATTTTCAGTATGACTTCCCAGTTATGTGGTGCGATTACGAATATCATTCTTGACCCGATCCTGATCTTCGGTCTGATCGGTTTTCCGAAGATGGGCGTTACAGGTGCCGCCGTGGCTACAGTCATCGGACAGTGTGTCGGAGCACTTGTTTCATTTACATGCAACCATAAATTCAACCCGGATGTAAGGCTGCAGTTCCGTGGTTTCCGTCCGGACGGAAGAATTATCAGAACCATTTATGCGATCGGTATTCCATCCATTATCATGCAGTCGATCGGTTCTGTTATGACATACTCCATGAACCGCATCCTGATCACATTTTCATCCACTGCGACTGCCGTATTCGGAGTATATTTCAAACTGCAGAGCTTCTTCTTCATGCCTGTCTTCGGTTTGAATAACGGTATCACTCCGATCATTGCATTCAACTACGGTGCGCAGAACAGAAAACGTATGGTCAAGACGATCAAGCTCAGTATGGTAACTGCATTTTGCATTATGCTCTTCGGATTCCTTTGCTTTGAATTCATTCCGCAGGTACTTCTCGGAATGTTCAATGCTTCTGCTGATATGCTTATGATTGGCGTCCCTGCGCTTCGTATCATCGGTATCCACTACTTGCTTGCATGGTTTGGCATCATCTGTGGTACTGTATTCCAGGCACTTGGAAAGGCCGTGTTCAGTATGATCGTATCCATCATGCGTCAGCTTGTCGTACTGATTCCGGCTGCATATGTACTGGCAAAATTGGGTGGGCTTCATGCAGTATGGTGGGCTTTCCTGACAGCGGAAGTCATGTCACTGATCGTCTCACTTATCTTTCTGTTCAGAACTAACCGAACGATCATTTCTAAAATTCCGGATGGAAGTGATATTCTATAAAAGGAAAATGTTATGAAATTTAAGAAAAAATTATGGATTTCTTTAATCCTGTTCATCCTGTTTGGCATTGTCTTTTCAGGTTGGATCTTTCATCAAAATACAACCCGTGAATATTTAGTTTTTGACAATACGACCCAGCTTGAAGCAACCGAACGCTCCGAAGATAACATTCAGATTGAAGATGTCCTTCTTCCGGATTCTTTTCAGAATCAACAATCCATTTTGTTCAAGACAACCCATACCCGGGCTGAGGTATTGCTTGATGGAGAGAAAATCTATGAATTTGGAAATGATACTGACACATTAAGATTCATGAAGTCTCCCGGCTCTTGCTGGCATATTGTCGATCTTCCAAAAAACAGTGATGGAAAACACTTACAGGTCAGGATCATTCCTGTATATTCAGACTACTACGGAAATTCTTTCCATATTTTTGGTGGAACAAAAGGAGACTGTACCCTGAAGATTCTGAGCAATAGTCTCTATGCATTGGTCATAAGTTGTGAAATCTTATCATTAGGAGTCGTCTGCCTGATTTTATGTTTTTCCATAATAAAGAAAAACAATAAATACCATTCTGAAGAATCCTCTATGATTTTCCTGAGCCTTGGTATTTTTTCCCTTTTGATCACTCTTTGGACCGTAAAACAATGTGGTTTTCTACAATTTTTAATTCCAGATCCGAGGGCTCTTTATTTTATAGATTACTTTACTTTTTTCTTGTTTCCAGTGCCATTTAACTTTATTTTATACGATATCTGTAAAAGCAAATATCGTAAAGGAGCTATACATCTGTCCATGCTCTATCTGACCAATATGGCAGTGGCAGTACTTCTTCAATGTACAGGAATCATTGATATCTTCCGCATTCTTCCGGTAACCCATTCGATTATGCTGGTGAATGTAATTTACACAATATTATTGATTCATTATGAAACTGTAAAACTACAAAACGAAGCCGCCAGACATTTTAAATATCCAATGTATCTGGTCATGGGATTTGGTGTGGCAGAACTTATTGCTTATTATGTCCGGCATTTTCAACAAACGTCCCTGTTTCTCCCACTTGGAACGATGCTGTTTATCATTTTGTTGATCTGGATTCAGATATCACGTTTTTATGATCACTATCTCCAGAAAGAAAAGCTGGTTTATCTTCTGAAGCTTGCAGACACGGATCTGCTTACAGATACCCTGAATCGAAATGCTTATGAAAAAAGAGTAAATCTTCTTGATAAACAGACAGATGAGCTGTATACTACCGGGCTTATCCTCTTCGATCTGGATAATCTGAAAATAATTAATGATCAATTTGGACATGAGAAAGGAGACGAAGCACTGCAGCTATGTTCTCAGTGCATCAGACAGTTCTTTCCTGATAAAGAAAATCTTTTCCGCATTGGTGGAGACGAATTTGCATACTTCTACCATAAGAATGAAGAGAATCGTATCGAAGACAAAATTGCTCAATTGAATAAAAATCTGGAAGCAACAGAGCATACATTTGACTATCCATTAAGTATTTCTGCGGGATACGCCTGTTTTCTTCCGGAAACAGACAGCACCTTTAAAGATCTTGCAAAACGAAGTGATCTCATGCTGTACCGCATAAAAAGGAAGCGTAAGCAGAAACTGAAGCCTACATATGTAAGTCCTCAGGGAAACCTGACTATCAGCACAATTTCTGATACAAAAAATGCTGTAGATGAAAAGCAGGCTGAAGAACTCTTCCGCCAGACAACAGATTATCAGAATCTTTCACCTATGGAATTATGCAATATCATCAACCTGCTTAGCCCAAGCACAGATGGTTTCCTATATATACTGGATTTCAGAACCGACTTTTTCTATATTGCTCCACAAGCTCTAGATCGTTTCTGTCTGCCTGGAAATGAATTCCATAATATGACAAAAAAACTTAAAGAATTCGTGTACAAAAAAGATTATCCGATTCTGAAAGCGGAACTGGATGATCTGCTCAGCACAAACCGGAGCACACATAATATGGAATACCGTTGGCTGGATCTTAACCGGGAACCTGTCTGGATCAACTGCCGTGGCTGTATTGTACGAGATGCTCATCAGGAGCCACTCTACCTGATCGGATGTATCAATGAAATCGGTAACCGACAGAAAGCTGATAATATTACCGGACTTCTCGGAGAAACTTCTTTGGAAAAATATTTCAAAAGTTCTGTTTCTACATTTAATAACGGCTTCCTGCTTCATATCGGAATTGACGGTTTTAAAATGATTAATGAAAACTATGGATGGAATTACGGTGACTACATTCTTCGTGAAACAGCATCCTGCATCTTGTCCTGTATCTCGGATAGCCAGAAGGTCTACAAGATAACATCAGATGAATTTATTATATTAGATACAACATCCTCTGATATGACAACAGCATCCAGACTTTATGACCGCATGTGCAAACATATTACTCAGTTTATTGAAGAAAACAACTTTGCTGCGGTATTTACTATTTCCGCCGGCATTCTGCCGCTTCAGAATCTGTCACAGACCTGTTATGCTGAGATTATAAAACGAACGGACTTTTCGCTGACCAAAGCGAAACAGCACGGAAGAAACTGCTGTTATATGTTCCAGGAAGAAGAATACCAGAACTTTTTACGTATCCGTGAGATCACAAATGAGCTTCATTCAGCAGTAAATCATGATTTCCGTGGATTCTCAATAATCTTCCAGCCAATCATGGATATCCGACAGGACAAACTGACCGGAGCAGAGGTGTTGATACGCTTTGCTTCTAAAAAATTTGGACCGATCTCACCTGCTGAGTTCATACCACTTTTAGAGACAAGCGGACTGATTATTCCAACCGGGCGCTGGTTCATGCGAGAAGCAATAACTGCCTGCCGGAAAATCCGGATGCAGATTCCTGATTTCAAAGTTAATATTAATGTATCTCAGGTGCAGATCACAAAATCAGATATTATTACAGACCTTATCAGCGAGATGAACGCTTCTGGTCTTCCACCTGCTGCAATTGCAATCGAACTGACAGAAAGTATTCTGCTCGAAAAAAATGAAAAGGCGCAAAACTTCCTGAAAGAATTAAAACAGGCCGGCTTGCAGTTAGCATTGGATGACTTTGGAACCGGTTATTCCAACTTTCATTATCTGAGTGAACTTCACCCTGATATTGTTAAGATTGATCGTGGTTTTACTTCCAAGGCAATCACGGACAAAAAGGAATATTATCTGTTAAGTCAGTTTAGTAACATGATTCATAATCTTGATCTGAAACTTTGTATTGAAGGTATTGAGACAGAAGACGAATTACAGAAGATGAAACTTCTGAAACCGGATTACTGCCAGGGATTCTACTGGGGACGGCCGTGTCCTTATGATGAATTCAGAAAACATTTTGTAGATGTAGACAGATAATTACATCATTAAAAAAGAGAAGCCAATTCCCAATCATTTGGGAAATAGCTTCTCTTTTTTCACTATTAAATTGCCCCTATATTCTATATCCTGACATCTCTCCTAGAATTTTCCGCCACCGCCTCCGGCAGTGCTTCCGGAAGATGTTGTATGCGTACTGCTTCCGCCACCACCACTGGAAGAATCATTTTTCTCTTTTTTTGTTTTTGTCATTGTATTATACAGGAATATGTCTCTGCTCTCGGTAAGATTCATACTTCCTGCCTTCACATAGTTATTGGCTGCTGCCTGAAAACGTACTGTTTTAAGCTTTGATTTCATAGTGCCAACAACAATCAATGAAAGTACAATACCAGCTACTAATGAAATCGGAATCCAGAACCATGACATTGGTTTTTGTGGTTCATTATCGATATCATAAGGTACTCCGGTTTTTGCCTGCGTAATAAAATCATCACACTCTTCAGCAAATGTATCAAATGCTGCTGCAAAATCACCATCAGACAGATCCCCCGTCATCTCTTCTCCTATGTACTGGATACCTGCATCCGTAAATGCTGTAATAGCATATCCGTAGGTTGCCATATACCAGTCATGATCTTCCATGCTGATCAGAAGTATTGTTCCATCCTTGTCTGGTCCATAACCATAATTATGAGACTCGTAGAATCGTTCCGCATAATCAGATACCGTCAGTCCTTCCAGTGTATCGGTTGTGGCAACCGTCACATCTACATTCTGTCGCGTACTGATCTCATCTAACTTACTGGTTAATAGCTCCTTTTCATCTGTGGACAGAAGCTCAGCATTGTCGATGACACGAGGATATTCATTCGCGAATCCTTCTGTTTCCTCCGCAAAAGCCGGAACTGCAAGGCCAAGACAGAGGATGAAGATCGTCATAAACGATAAAATTCTTTTCTTCATTTCCCCACCTCCCTAAAACAGTCCGATCAGGTGCATAAGCCATGCAGCACCATACGTTACAACTGAGAATACAGCTGCCAGCATCACTGTCCAGCGTGCTGCCGCACCTTTATCTACCGGCAGATCACCGACAAACTTTCCTGTCTGTCCATTCATTGCAAAGGTGTATTTATTTCCATTCCATGTCGTATTCAGAAGCCATACCGGATACAGTGCATACTTTGCTTTTCCGCCATGGAACTGTACACTGCTGTTGTCTGTTGTTACTGTAGCATAACCTTTTACTGTCTCAGCAAAAGCTTCCTCTGTAGAATGTTTTACACGTTTATTGGCACGTTCAATACTTTGTTCAGCAGTTACGTCATACTTATCTGCCAGATATCCTGCGAGATAAGCAGTCTGGAAATCCACCGCACCTGAAATATTGAATGGCTCGATAGATTCCATCAAATCGTCTGCCATCTTTGTGGATCCATCTACCGGAACATTTTCAAAACCAATACTTCCACCCCGGTGAACCATAAAATGACTTGTCTCCGTATAATCATAATCACTGTCACTCCACATTCGTACCTTTGTTGCCCGGTAGCGGACTGTGGCATCTACATTTGTATCAAAAAGCCAGAATGGAACGTAAATACCTTTGATCTCATCAATATGATTCTGATCCTTGAAGATCTTTGGCAGAAGACGTTTTCCGGTCAGATGTTTCTTCAATCCTTCTTTTGCTGCCTTTTTATCTAATTTGAACGGGATCACCAGATCCGGTTTTAATGCTCCCGCAAATTGTCCCATCATTACAATTGGATTATCACAGAATGGGCAGGATGTTGCTGCCATGTTGGCGTCTCCGACAATCTCGCCTCCACAGGATTTACACACATATGTGCGTAAACCATCTGTTTCACCTTCCTGCCATTCACTGCCTGCGGAAGTATCCCATTCCATATCATCTGTCTGTTCATTCTGCAGCTCTGCATCATAACCTTTGAGTGCATCCATCTCGAACTCGGTATCGCAGTACGGACACTTCATCTTCTGAATCTTACTGTCAAAGGCGATTGCACCGCCACAGCAAGGACATTTATATTCCTGCAAGCCTGCCATAACTCATTCTCCTTTCTTCCGTGCCGGGCTTCCGGCAGTTATTTTCCAACCGATGGTCATCCGTTACTGTCTGTCGTTCTCGTCAAAGATATCTCCACACTCCGGACAGAATCTTGGCGGATTCTTCGGATCTTCCGGTTCCCATCCGCACTTATCACAACGGTAAAGCGGTGTGCCTGCCGGCTTCTTTGCTCCACAGTTCGTACAGAATTTACCTTTGTTTACTGCACCACAGGAACACGTCCAGCCTTCGTCCTCTACCGGTCTCTTAGAACCGCATTCCGGACAGAAGTTGCCTGTCACCGTAGCTCCGCAAGAGCATTTCCATGCGCCCGGTTCCGGTTTTGGTGGTTCTGGTTTCTTTGCTCCACAGTTCGGACAGAAATTACCGGTTACTGTGGTACCACATGCACATGTCCATCCGCCTGCTGCCGGAGCTGCCTGCGGTGTCGGTGTCGGCTGTGGTGCTGGAGCCGCCTGCTGCTGTGCTGCCTGCCGAGCCTGCTGTTGCTGTCCCATAGCGAAAAGATTCTGTGCATTCATTCCGCCACCTGCTGCGTTCATTGCCATACCCATGCCCATGAATCCTGTCATAGCTCCTGCCTCGTTGCCCGCTGCGGTCTTCATCGCATCTGCCTGAGCACCGACAAGTGTAGCTGCTGCCATTGTAGGGTCACGCATGATAGCTGTACGCTGTGCCTGTTTGATCAGTTCTGCATCTTCATCCGGAAGAGTAACTGATCCAAGAGCAATACTGACAACCTTCAGTCCACGAAGAGCGCCCCACTTCTCTGAAAGTGCAGTATTCATGGCATTTTCAAGATCTGTGTTGTGTGTTACAATCTGGTTTGGACGAAGTTCCATCTCTGACAGACGACCAAATGCCGGCTGCAGGGCTGAGATAAATTCTGTCTTAAGAGTACTGTCAAGCTCTTCACGGGAATATTCCTGTTCTACATTTCCACATACATTGGAATAGAACAACAGTGGATCAACAATCTTATAAGAATATACACCTGAACAACGGATTGATACGTCAATATCCAATCCAATCTTGGAGTCTACTACACGGAACGGAACCGGATTCGCTGTACCAAAACGGTTTTCCAGAATTTCCTTTGTATTGAAGTAATAAATTCTTTGATCCTTACCTGTATCTCCACCATAAGTAAAACGCTTGCCTACGGTTTTAAATGTCTCTTTGATACTCTCACCGAGATTACCTGAGAAAATAGATGGTTCTGTTGAGGTATCATATGTAAATTCACCAGGCTCCGCACAGACTTCTACAACCTTCCCCTGTTCTACAATGATCATACACTGTCCATCAGCCACGGCAATACCGGAACCGTTAGAAATGATATTGTCATTTCCTTTCGTATTAGAAGAACGACCTGTCGTTCTCTTCTGTCCCTTTGTAACGAGCACTTCTTTCGGCATAGATTCGCAATAGAAAAATTCCTTCCATTGATCCGCTAATGTTCCACCGAGTGCACCCATACCTGCTTTAATAAGTCCCATATTGACTCCTCCTTTTCCAACTTATGATCTGTCTGCATTTTAAAGTTCTACAGACAAATCACGATTTGTTTTCTGCTGCCTTTTTACATCGCATAAATCTGATCCATCAGATATTCAGCTGTCATAGATCCGTAGAAAAACTGATCAATAAAACCATTCTTCTTTGCATCCCGAATATCTATCGCTGCCTGTCGTTCCGTATTGGAATCTACAATGAGAGCAATTTTACAGTGGGGACACATTTTCTTTACTTCATCACGAAGCTTTAATCTCTCACAGAGATTCCATGGGGTATAACCTGTCACTTCCATTATAAGAACAAATGGTTTGTACACCTGACACAATTCAACCGTATCCTTCGGAGACTCCGTACGAATCACATCAATCTCATAATCTGAATTTCTGAATGCGGCCGCTATGGAATCAGCAAACAGAAAATTCTGCATATCGACCACAATTTTCCGCATCAAACCATCCCCCTTTCCTTTCACGACATATCCGATGTGTTCTTTCCTTTTATTGTATTATAACAAAAAAGAAAAAATCTGTCTGTCCTCGAAAGTGAGGACAAATAGATTTTTCTCTTTCAATCATCAAGTTGATTTCCCGGTACAACCAGACGCTTACCGACTGCTGCTACCATCAGACGATTACGATTTGAATATCCTGTCTTTTCTAACATACGGTTGATATAAGTCCTGACAGAAGATTCTGCCACATGAAGTTTTGCTGCAATCTCACTGTTTGTCTTTCCTTCGCATAACAGACGCAAAGTCTCAAGCTCCTGGTCTGACAAGTCGCAGGAAAGTGCCTTTCCTAGTTGTACTGCCGGTACACTATCCGGCCAGAAATGTTTTCCTGAAAGTGTTCCTTCAATCACATCAATGAGATCTCCGGATGGAGAGTCCTTATACCAGAAACTATCTGCACCGATCTTTCTTGCACGATCCAGGAAACGTCCTTCAAGCATTGAAGTGACCATCACGATCTTAATCCGGGGATAGAACTTTTTGACTGATTCAGCCGCTGTCAGACCGTCAGAATCACTCTCCGTACAAATATCCATCAGAATCAGGTCTATATGTCCTTCTCCGCATCGGCTGAGCGCAGCATCAGCACGGGTCAATGTACCTGCCACTTCGCAATCTATACATTTTTCAACGCATGTGCAAAGATACATGCGCGCAAGCGCCTGATCCTCAACAATTAATATTTTTTTCACTGCTATCCTCTCCCCCTTTCTCTGCATTATCTGTCTTTGGCAGATCCATCACCAGAGAAAACTCCTGCAGACTATGTACAGTCATTATACCACCTGACTTTTCAATCCGGCGACGCAGATTCGTAAGACCTCCGCCCTCTGTGATCACCTTCTCCGGTGGTTTCCCATTATTACGGATCACCACTGAATATTTATTTCCATTTTTCCGAATGCATACTGTCAATTCTGTTGCCTTCGCATATTGGATTGCGTTATTCAGACAAACCTGCATTGCCATATACATTAATTCTGCCGCACTCCCTGTTGGTTCTTCCCCCTTTATCTGAATGGAAACCCCGCTGCTGTTGGCATTATCGAATAACTTCTCTTTTTCGGATAAAAGAACGGCATCACGGAAAGCAATGCTTTTCTCCCATTCGTGAAGTACAACTGCTATATCAATCTCTCCAAGATTTCCTGCAAGATACTGCTTCGTTACGGTAAGACTTGCAGCAAGACCATCATGCATGGCAGACTTCGCCGCAAGCTGCTCCTTTTCTCTGACAATTGCCTTAACATTTTCAGAAAGCTCCAACAGCTTCTTTTCATCCTCGTTAAGTTTTTGATTATCAGCAGCAATCTGTACCAATACTCGATGTATTTCTGTAATATCAGCGGCTGTAAGCTGTGTATAAGTCTCTCCGTAACGGTCTGTAACCTCTGTCTCTTCAAATCTCCAGACACTCTTATCCGGAAACTGATAGGTATCCTCCAGCCCCGGAAGCAATACAACTCCCTCTGGGGGAAAGCGAAGCGCCTGCTCAACTTCCCTGAGATGTTGCATATCACTGTCAAATAAATACTGGCTCAAACGATACATCTGTCGGTTGCAAAGTACAATCTCTCCCTTGTAATTAAAAAAACAGACTCCGGAAGGAAGCTGATCAAAGCTTTCCTTAATTACATTGAACCCGAAATGTTTCAATCTATGCATTGTCCTGCCCTCCTATCTGTGTACGAACCAGCCACAGTCCATCATCCTGACAGACTGTCACTTCCTGTGAAGCTATCACTGACAGATCTGTGTTGCATTCCACAGATAAATTCATTTCATCATCAGATACAGAGATAAACAATGACTGTAATTCTCCTATCGTCTTCTCCGCCACAACATGCAGCAATTCAAACAAACGCACAACATCTGCTGAACGCATCGGTCTTGTCGTACGATAGATCACTCCACATTCTGTACCACAGGCAGTCATTGCCCGGACTGCTTCATCAACCGTCAGTCGTAACTCCTGCTGTGGCAGTATTTCATATTCTTCGCTTAAAAAATACAGATTTGCTCTACGCTTAATGTATGTGCCGATCAGCAATATCTCTTTCAAGAATTTCCGTGTCTCACATGGATCAGCGTTCTTACATTGTTCGAGCAGCTGACGTATCTGATCTGTCTGTTCTTTGAACTTCACTTCCAGTTCATCATAAATACGATTCTTTTCCGTCAGTTCATACAGCCTCTTCTGTACAAGATAAGCATCCTGGAGTTTCTTTTTGTTCTTCTCCATCTCCAATTTATTTTCATTCAACCGGGCTCGAAGTTCCATTAATGGACGTACATTATCACTCCATACAACAAAGCCTCCTCTGATCGGTGCTGATGAGATGCGCATTCCATCAGGCGTAAGTATTTTCTGTCCCTCCCTGGGACAGGAAATATCCTCTCCTGCCGCACGGGAACGAAGAACAATCTGCCCATTTTCATCTGCAATGCAGCCTGCCAGCGTTGTTGCCTCAAACAGTTCAATATAACCAGAGTTAGACTGTATCATCCTGCAATGGATGCAGCTTTCGTAAATAGCCATATACATCAGACAGTTCATCACATTCATATCCCCAAACACATAACGTACCTGTGGAATTCCGATCAGATAGAGCACTCCATACAAAATTGTCACACAACAAAATACAAATGGCATCACCCGTCTTTTTCCTACATTTGAAACACGGCTATTCTTAAATATATGAACAACTGTAAATATCATGCAGCCCACCATCCAGGCAAGGCAGAAAAAATACAACACATTGTGATAATATGGTCCATTACCTGGATTTCCCGGAATTCCGCTTTTAAATGTAAATACTTTTTGATGAAGATCATTGGTAATAACACATAAAAAAAGTAGTGCAGGAATAATTGTCAACAGTTGTGTCTTTCCACTCAGACGATACTCCTCTGACTTTCCCAGAGACATCGCAATATATCCCCCCAGCAACGGGATAAACAGCATTGGCAAATAATATAAATACCATAGATACCTCGCCACTGTCAGATCCGTAACCACTTCATACTTAAGTGTCCGTAGGATAAGCCAGAGCAACATCAGTGCATCTGTCAGGCGCAGACAGTGCAGTACCGGCTTCTGAATGATCCGCCGGTCAATAGAATATCCCCACAAAGCAAGTAGAAGTATATATAACGCCGCGCGGACATCGCCCGGATAACCACTGCCTATATCATACATATCCAGCATACGGCATGTATAGGCCAATGCAATAATTGTAAAAACAAAAATCATTACATACAATTGTCTTTTGTTTCGTTTCCTCATATTATCCATTCTTTTCATTCATTTCTTTCTTATATGATTATATCTGAGAAGCAGTTGCTTTGTAAAGTTTCAGTATTGATCTGTCTTGGATTCAATAAACTCTGCTGCTTTTTACACAAAAAAGCAGCTAATCTATTTTCCAGACTAACTGCTCCCGTTGAATTCCATATCTAATTCTTTTATTAATTTTGTTCTGTCTCTGAAATCTCTAATTTCTTCTTCTGAAATTCCATATTAGACAATAAGATGTTCATTGCAAAACCTACAAGCAAAGCCCATCCGGAACCCTTGAATGCAAGCACTGCTGCCATTACTCCGGCAATACTTTTATCTGTACTTGTCTTGCAATAATCCATACCGATTCTTGCACATACATATGCCTGGAATAACAAAGTAATCGCGGAACCCACGCCCATGATTGGTTTCATAAATGATACGACCGGCACTAAAATAACACTGATGAATGTTGCCATACGGAAAGAACTCATTCCACCGATCAGAGATTTCATCGCTTTCTTTCCTTCTTTATAACGCATTGCAACAGATACAGTCATACCGATCCAAAGCGGACCTGCCAGTGGTGGAAATGGTGCAAAAATTGCAAGGATCAGGTTTCTAATACCACTGATCAGGTTTGATCTGCTTGAATTAAAATCAATATATTCGTCACTTCTGCTGTCCTTTGCTTCCTCTACCAAAGTCTGTGATGTAACAAAATCTCCAAACGCAAGTACATAACAGATCAGTGCCAACGGAATTGCACTTATAAATTTCGAAATCGGAGGAAATCCGACTGCAAAAATGCTGACTGTGCGGAAAATATTACTAAAGTCAGGAATTCGGATGATCGTTCCAAGCTCAAGAACCGGTTTTGACAATTCTCCAAGCAATACTCCTGCTAACATAGCAATCAGATATGGGAATAAGTTTCCATATTTTGCCATGATATCCAATATTTTGTATTTTTCTCTGTTCTTTTCACAGAACGGTGAAAAACTCAAAAACGCAAGTAACAATGTACCGGAAAGTGTTGCGATCGGCGCAGTCATCAGCTGGCTTCCATCTGAGAGCTGTCCTTGCAATACTGTGATCGGTGCTGCGATCAGGATACCGCCTTTGATCGAATTCGGCACACCGTTCACAAATTTATCCGCAAGCTTGGTAATTCCCATAAATATAAATACAAATGCAACCAGCAGCTGCAATGCGATCATTGCCTGAATACGCTCCGGTCCTTTTGGAAATCCATTTAAATATGCCAGTGTAAATGGTAATGTCGGTGTGATCCATCCTGGGACAACCGGATCTCCTAACCATCCATGAAGCATGTACATAAATACTTCAATGATAACACAACTCCATGCGAGTTCATACGGAAGTCCAAGATTATCCGTCAGATACGGAATCGAACTTAACGCAGTAGCGCCAAGGATCAGACCTTGAAAAAATTCTACATATTCTAATTTGTAATGAATTCCCGGAATACGCCACTGAAATGGGCCGAGTGGAATATAGGGAAGTTCGTTGGCTTTTCTTGTTCTTTTCGGACTCATCTTTTAAGCTCCTCCTTCATTTTCCGATTTACAAGTGTCTTTTTTTTAACAATTTAATCTCAAAAAAAGGGACTGCATTCTTCTTGATGATAACATCTTTTGGAACAACAGTCCAATTTTTCATATGAATTGAGATTCTTGCTATGTTACTAATTATAATGCACTTTTTCCAAAGATTTTTTTGTGCTGTGCTACCAAGTAGAGAGCACTTAAAATAGCAAGGATTGCAAATACTAATAACATGATCATGAGGCTGTATACTGCACTGGCCTCGCCTGATGATTTTGTAAGCTGTGCTGCCACTACTGGAATCAGGTAGCTTGCCGCACCCATAAATGTGTAATAAATACCAGTATTTCTTCCCTTCGGTCCCGGGTTAAATAACTGAACAACTGCAAGACCTGTCTGAAGAGCACCTCCTGCTGCAAAGAATCCCAACATTGCAATAGCGATGTAAATAATTGCTACCTGATGGATAAACAGTACGCCCATAAGTGCAACTGCTGTACAGATAGAATCAATAAGGACAACCTTCAGCGGGCTCCATTTTAATTTTGCCATCATGAACGCCCAGAAAAGTACTGCACAGATAGATCCGATCGTATAAATAGAAGTCATACCTGCTGCCTGAATCTCGGAAAGTCCACATACGGAAAGTCCAAATGCTTTTGTATACTGCTGCGCGCCATACATGATCGCCATGCAAAGGAACGCATAAAACATTACGAGAAATACAATAAATTTATTTGGCTTTACAAGCATTGCAGCCTTGGCTGCATCAATCTCTGCCTGCACTGCATTGTCGGATTTGTCTTTCTTTCCTTCTGATACTTTCTTCTGATCGTCATAAGCAAACGGTGCAATAATTGCAAGTACCAGACAAACAACTGACATTACAACCGGAATAATAACATTTAATTTCCAGTTTCCGCTGTTTGCGTTATGAACAACCAGGAATGGATAAATCATACCGGAAACAGAAACAAAAAATTTGATTCCGATCAGTGCAGATCCAGGTGCTGCCGGATAAGCTTCCTGTACAGCCGGATATCCTGATGCATCCCAGAAACCGGATGTTGCAACTCCTGAAACAAATCCACATACGGAAGCGACTAATGCGCTTTTTGTAAATAAGAATCCAAGGAAGCATATAATATATAATGCTGCTCCACCGATCATTAATTTTTTACGTCCCACATGATCCGAAATCTCTCCACCGATCCAGACGCTGACGAATTTACCAAAGCCTGTCCATGCAACTGCTGTACTTACCGCTGCAAGACCTGCCGCATATGCTGCTGACTGTGGGTCTGCCATATTGAATCCCCACTGTTTTGCAAAGTTCACGTTGTTCTGACTTAAAATAATAGCCTGAATACCATGTGTTAAATAGCAAAAGTATACACAGAGGATAGACCACAAATATTTCTTTGCTCTCATTCCATCATTCTCCTTTTGTGAATGTAATTATTTGGCCTGAGCCTTCTGAAATTCCTGATACTCAGCAAGTGGCATCTCTTTTCCAACAAACAGTTCGTAGTTAACTGCACCCTGCTGCAGAAGCATTCCTGCACCACCGATTGCTTTGCATCCTGCTTCTTCTGCTTCAAGGATCATCTTTGTCTTCTCCGGATTGTATACAGTATCTGCAACAACAAGATCCTTACGGAATAAAGATTTATCAACCAGAGTTACATCCTCGTGAGGTTTCATTCCCATAATCGTTGTATTGATAAGAATATCACAAGTTTTAATCTCTTCTTCCAGTTTAGCCTTATCAGCAAGATCATCTACAGTAACAACACAGTCCGGACATTTTTCTGCTAATTTAGCCTTTGTTCCTTCTGCTCTTTCGTAGAATTTATCTTTCACATTGAAAATGTTAACTTCTTTTGCTCCGTCTAATGCTAACTGAACCTGAATAGCTGTAGCTGCTCCACCGGCACCAAGTACAACAATCTTTTTATCTTTTACAGATACACCGTTGATCTCAAGATTTTTAACAAATCCAACACCATCTGTGATGTATCCCGTGATCACACCGTTATCATTTACAAATGCGTTACATGCTCCGATGATCTCTGCTGCCGGAGAAAGTTTGTCAACTAACTTTGCTGCAATATTTTTACATGGCATTGTAAAGTTACCGGCGCGCATGTTGAATAAACGAATTGCCTCAAATGCTTTTGGCATTTCTTCCTCTGTTACATCAAATGCCAGATATGCATAATCTAATCCATCATGCTGGAAACTGAAGTTGTACATTGCCGGTGATCCTGAATGTCCAACCGGTGATCCAAATAATCCCATTAAGCCTGTGTGTCCAGAAATTCTTTTTTCCATGATTCTAATCCTCCTGATATAATTTCATTTATAAATTCAATGCAACCTCATATGCTTCTTTTGTGGCATCCAGTGCACGGCGTGCTCTTACTGCGTCTCCTACCATGTGGACTTCTGGTACGATGTCTTTTAATTCTTCTGCGAAGTCATAAACTACGTTCTGTCCATCACGGTGTGTATAACGTGAGCTGAATCCCATAGAGAGAACAACTGTGTCGAATCCTCTTGCCTCGTAGATCGTCTCGTCTGATTTATCTGCTGCATTTTTATAGCTTACACCATCTGAGAAGATCTCTGATACAGCTGCACTTGTAATCTGTTTGATGCCATATTTCTCAAATGCTTCCATAAGGAAAATTCTGTGCTCATGGATCACATCTGGTCCGATCGCATCTCTCATTTCTATAATGGCTACTTCATGTCCCTGCTCTGCTAAAAAGTCTGCTGTCTCTGCACCTACCATACCGCCACCAACAACTAAGACTTTATGTCCTACCGGGCGTGTTCCTTCCAGACAGTCAACACCATATACGATATCCGGGTTTTCAATACCTTTGATAAATGGAAGTACTAAAGTCTCAGCTCCTGTTGCGAGAATTACTGCATCCGGTGTATCTTCTTTCAACATCTGTGCAGTTACTTTTGTATTCAGCTTGATATTAACTCCGGCTTTTTCACATTTTACAATGTAGCTTCTGATCATGCCTGTGATATCACCTTTTCCTGGTGGATATGCAGCCAGTCTCATATTACCGCCAAGCTTATCTGTAGCTTCAAATAATGTCACATCATGTCCGCGTCTCTTCGCTGTAAATGCAGCACACATACCTGCTACACCACCGCCGATCACGTAAACTTTTTTCGCCTTCTCAGCCTTCGGCAATCCTTCTTTTTCATGTCCAAGTACCGGATTTACAAGACAACAGATCGGCTTACCTGCATACATATTGGCAACACAGCCCTGAAGACAGGCGATACATGGTGTAAGATCTTCCAGTCTTTCTTCCATTGCTTTCTGTGGTGTGTGTGGATCTGCAAGTGACTGACGTCCAAATGCTACTAAATCTGCATCTCCCATTTTAATGATCTGCTCTGCAAACTGTGGTTCTGTATATCTTCCGACTGTAATAACCGGAATAGAAACACATTTCTTGATATTTGCAACAAGCTCTGCTGAGAATCCGCCGTGAATTCCTGTCGGAGCCCACATATACTCATCTTTTAAATGTACTGCACGGGATACGTGAAGACCATCGATTCCGCAATCTTCTAAATAAGAAGCAACTGCACACATATCGTGATTATCAAGTCCTCCAAACATGTCTTCTGTACTGTTAATACGTGCAAGAACAGCAATCTTTCCTTCTGTTTTCTTCTTTACTTCTTCAATGATGAGACGTGAAAATCTCATTCTGTTCTCAAAGTTTCCGCCAAACTCATCGACACGCTTATTTGTTCTTGGTGACATAAATGAATTTACAAGATAGCCGTGTGCCATGTGGATCTCTACTGCATCTGCTCCACCTTTCATTGCACGTTCTGCTGCTTCACCATATCCTTTTACAAGCTCGTACACTTTTTCTGTAGATACTTCTTCCGGAATGTCTCTTCCATCTGCTGATGCGATTGCTGTAGCAGCCTGGATCGGTGCTCCTGCATTCTTTGCATTTCCTTCCGGTCCTGCATTCTGAAGCTGGATAGATACCTTTGCGCCTTCTGCATGACAGGCATCTGTAATTTTCTTCAGGCTTTCAATGCTGTTGTCATCGTAAAGACATGGTTTCTTAGGACCTCCCTTAGCCCCTTTATGTACTACAGTCGCTTCAATTGTGATCAGACCAAACTGACCTTTTGCACGCTCACCATAGTAAGCCACAGATTCGTCACTCCATGTTCCGTCTGAATTTGCGAAATTATTTCCCATCGGTGGAACCACAAAACGATTCTTAACTGTCATAGGTCCAATCTGAATCGGAGAAAACATATTTTTGAATTTCATCATTTTACCTCTCTCTTTGGCATCATCTGTTTTTCAAATTAGTCTACCAACTCTGGCCAAACTTCTTTTAATACTTTCTCTGTATTTTCATATGTATAAGCAGCTGCTTCTTTCAGTCCTTTTCCAAGGATTGCATCAGAAATAACTTCTACACCAACAACCTTCGGATCAACTCCTGCGTCTTTGATCATCTTAACAAATCCTGCTGTATCTTTTGCTCCTGTTCCCGGTGCAAGACGATCATGCATAGACTCATCTCTTAAAATAGGTGCTGCATATGGTCTTTCATAAGCATCATTGATCTGGATAGAAATAACTTTCTTGGCAATCTCCGGTGTAAGGATATCGTATGACTGATCTGCTCTTACCCAGTGCCATGTATCAAGAATGAGCATTGCGTTGTCGCATCCAGAAGCTTTTACAACTTCCCAGCCTTTCTTAAGATCCGGAATTCCGCTGTATGGCATCGGCTCAACACCAATGATGTATTTTCCTGCTCTCTGGCAAAGTTCTTTTAATTTCTGTGCTGTGTACTCAACAGAATAGTTTTCCATCAGTCCGCAGTTAATGTGACCTACTCCAAAGAGTTCGCACATATGGAAACACATCTGCTCTTTGTATTTCTGCTCATAAGAACGATGTTCCTCACACCACTGAACAATGTACTCTACCTCTGTTACTTTCATATCATGTTTGTCAAGAATTGCAAGAATGTCTTCATCATGAAGTCCTTCATTCAATGCATCAACATAAGTCTCTGCGCGAAGACCGATTCCTTCATATCCTGCTTCCTTTGCAGCGATTACACGATCTTCAAATTTGCACTGATCTCCAAGTGTCCATGAACTTACTGTGATTGGGTTTTTCTTTGACATAATTCTTCCTCCATTGTAAAAATTGAATATAATCCTTTGGATTTTCCTGTTCAATCTTGTTATATTTTCTATTTTTATTATATCCGCTTGTTAAATAAATGACAAATCAGTAATTCTATCATAATCCATGCATTTTGTTTATAGATTTTATTTACACTTCGTGCTACGATATGATTATCAATAAGCATTATTGCGTATTTATCCCTCAGACAGATATAAAAGGAACCCGATTAAATGGGAAGATACAAATTTTTATAAGGAAGGTGTCAGACTTTATGAATCTCTATCATCTTAGATATTTTGTTACTCTCGCTCATTTAGAACACTACACAAAGGCTGCTGAGATTCTTTCTATCACTCAGCCGAGCTTAAGTCATGCGATCTCATCTCTGGAAAGCGAACTCGGAGTAAAGCTCTTTGAAAAAGATGGACGTAACGTTGTACTCACAAAATGTGGACAGGCTTTTCTTGTCGATGTGGAACAGGCTTTGGATATGCTGGATTCAAGTATCAATAAACTGCAGATGACCGGATTTGGGGAAGGCCGCATCGATATTGTTGAGCTCCGTACGCTCAGCAGTGCAGTTGTTCCGAACTTTGTAAAAGGTTTTTTAGATTCCACGCCTAACAAAAAGATCGATTTTTATTTTCACAGTTCGACCGGACTCACATCCGACATGATCCAGGGATTAAAAGAGCGAAAATACGACATCGCATTTTGTTCCAAGATGGACAACGAACCGCTCGTTGAGTTTGTTCCGGTCGCAAAGCAGGAGCTTGTACTGATCGTACCGAAAGGACATCCTTTGGATGGGGAAACTTCGACTGATCTAAAAGAAGCTCTTACGTATCCGCATATCGTTTTCTCTAAGCGAAGCGGTTTAAGACATGTAATTGACAAGTTATTTGAAAAATGTGGCGGATACCCTCAGATCGCTTACTCAATGGAAGAAGATCAGGGTGTTGCCGGATTAGTCAGTGCCGGATTCGGCATCGCAGTTGTACCGCGAATGCCGATCCTTTCCTCCTTGCCGGTTTCAATCATAGAAATTGCCACTCCGTCCTGGGAGAGACTCTTCTACATGGCAACTTTGAAGAATGTTTATCAGGCACCTGTTGTTACGAATTTTAAGAATTATGTATTAGAACATGCTGAAATATAGAATGATACATTTCTTCTACTTTACAGCATCGGTACGATCATATTTACCCAGAACCAGCTCACCGGCATCACAAGCACCATAGCCGGGATCATATCCGCAACCGGAAAATCATGAATCTTTGCGATCCGGAATCCAGTTGCAAGAAGCAGGAAGCCTCCGCATGCCTTGAAGTCGGCAATCATATCCGGCGTGGTCAGTGGGAAGATAAATTTTGCTGCTGCGAATATAATAAGGAAGATCACACACTGCGGAATTGCAACTGCAGCAACCACCATACCTAATGTTCCTCCGAAAATCATCGCAGTAAAGAAATCCAGAATCGACTTCGAGATCAAAATTGTATGATCACCGCTCATTCCGGAATCCAGTGAACCGTAAATTCCTGTCCCACTGGCACAAAACAATACGATGATCGTCACAAGCATTGACATATACTCTTCTCTGGACATGGATTTATTCTTATTTGGGAAGAGTTTTCCCACTGGTTTCTCCATGCAGGTTGCCCCGCTATTAATAATTCCGCCCAGATTGACTGCCAGACCAAAGGCCGTTCCAATGATCACTGCGAAAATAACAGCAGGCATATTTTTCATAAGTCCAATGGAACTGACTCCCATTCCCATTGAGCAGACACCAAAGATCTTGGTAAGTTCCGAATTAATTTTTGCAGGCAGCTTGTGCCCGAATAATGCCCCGATCACACCGCCGGCTGCAACCGACAGGGCATTGACAATAACTCCTATTGGCATATTTCATTCCTCTACTTTCTAAAACACAGATGCGGTGTAAGGAATCTCCTACACCGCAAATTTTCAGTTCGATATTTAGTTTATCATAATACTTTTTATGATGTAAACCTTTTATTTTCTGAAACGCCTTCTGTTTGACTTAACTGTTTGTAAACATCACACATCCTCTACCCAGCGCATCTCGCCTGGTTCAAGATCCAGTTCATATACACAATTACCGTTGATATATACATCTGTGTGCCGCGCTTCTGATGAGTTATTAATAACTGCAATCTTTTTACTTTTTGGGAACACAGTTACTTCTGTATCAACATTTGTTACATAGTAACGCTTCATCTCTTTTTCCATGCCTGCTGCATAGTAAATAGCACGAAGAAGAATTCTGCAGTTCTGTGGCGAATATGGAAGTCCTGCAAAATATACGCTATGTCCTTTTCCATATTCATTAACAACCAGCTGGCTGTATTCTCCATCCATTGCAAGAATCTGATAGTTTTTACCCTGTGCATAGATACGGCTTGTTCCCTCACCGAAATCTATTTCTCCCTCAATATCCTCCAAGATAAAGTGATCTGCATCCATCTCATTATACTTATCTGTATTGAGTGAGAAGCACATCTCACGGTCTACACCAAGTACATCAGATAACTGGAAGAATCTTCCCTGATACTGATATGCTGTCGGCTCACCGACTCCGATGAATCCGCCTCCTTCATCAACAAAACGACGAATATTTGTTACAACAGCTTCATCGATCCAGTTTTCTGCTCCACTGAATGCTGTATATGCATCACCTACATTGATGATTACTCCGATATCCTCCGGAATACCATTTTTCACATCATCAAAGGAAATGAATTCCACTTCGAATGGCATACCGCTTAAGCACTCCAGCACACCCTCTGCTGAATATGTCTCTCTGTGCCAGATTGCGTGATGTACCTGGTTGGACATCCACTTTCTCTGACCTCCCCAACAGTTGAGGATCGCAACCTTAAATGGTGCTACATAGGAAGGTGTTCCCTGCATATTTTCATGAATCTGACGGAACTCTGTGACAACATTCTGGATCTCATCAATAAATCCAGGCCAGTTGCTTGCGAGTTTTAAGTATCCGCCGTATCCGATTCTGTCTAATGGTGAACGAAGAAGCGCACGTCTCGCCTTTCTCCAGTTGTCTCTTGCTTCCCCGATCGGATCTCCGCCTTCGCAGAACACATCCGGGAAGAAATATGGTAAGAGACGTCCTTCTGTGTAATCAACACCCTTAATATCAGAGATCATACGAAGTGTTACACCACTTCCGACAGAACCTACAACTGCATCCAGTCCGATGCCTGCAAAGTACTTGCCATAAGGCTCTGTTCCGATCCAGTGATCTCCAAGGAACATCATTGCTTCCTTACCATAAGAATGAACGATATCAACCAGTTCTTTAGCAAGCGCACAAACTTCAATCTGCTGAAATTCAATAAAGTCACGGAACTGTTTGCTCGGTACACGGAACATACTGTTGTGATATCCCTGATCTACGATATATTCCGGACGGAATTTATATCCTGCCCATTTCTCAAACTTCTCTAAAATATATGGACTTACACTCGCACTGTATCCAAACCACTCAACATACTTCTCTCTCTTCTGATCATCAAAAGTTAATGTAAACTGATGGAAAAATGTTGTGAATCGAACAACATCGATATCCGGATTCTCTTCACACCATCTTTTCAGTTTTTCCTTAACATACTGCTGTGTCTTTGGCTGTCTTACGTCATATGTCAGCTGATGCGGTGTATCCTGCCAGTCGTTTGTAATGAAGTTATACATATGTACCGGATCCCAGATAAGGAATGCCAGGAAACTTACTGTATATTCATGATACGGTTTTGTCTGAATCTCAACCTCACCTGAAACTTCATCAAACTCCCATTTATCTGTAGGAACGATCTCTCCTGTTGTTCGGTCAATGACTTCCCACCAACGTTTTGGATCATCCAATGTATTTACTTTCAACTGCTCTGTGTGAAATCCTTCCATTAAACGAATACGAAGTATTTCGCCTCTTGCTGTCACACGGTTACTGATCAAATATTCCTGCTGAATCTCTTCCGGATTCGCGCTCGCCCACTCATTATCTTTTCTTGTTGTATAATAAGTTGCATATTTCTTAACCGGTTCTGACAGAAGTGCTTCCGGCATCTCTGTACCATCACAGTCTCTCAAAGCATCTGCACCTAAAAGATTTTTCAATCGTATTGTCTCGTCAATGACATCTGCATCCGTCGGCAGAGTCAATCTTCCCGTCATCAATATGATTCCCCCCAAATAACTTTTATATTGTCTTCTGTTTGATGGCTAAAGTATAACAATTTCGACAAACGCTATCAATTTCTTTGTTGCTCGGTTTGTTATGTTTTTTGCTTTTTTATTAATAAAATACTGTTTTCTCTCGATTTTTTATGTATAATATGTTTATGAGGTTATTTACTTATGAGTAATGAATTTATCAATCTTGGCTCTGCCAATAACGACAAGTCAGACTTTCAGCTTCGCTACATTTCCATCTCCAAATACGAAGGAGACTGGCACTCCCTTCCGCATACGCATCAGTTTTCAGAGCTTTTCTATGTTCTGCGCGGTGAAGGTGTCTTTTATATAGAAGATGAAAAAGTTTCCGTAAAAACGGATGATTTAATGATCATCAATCCACATGTGGAACACACTGAGAAGACACTTCCGAATAACCCAATGGAATATATTGTTTTCGGCGTTGAAGGACTCGCCTTTTCTTTTATTCATCCAGATCAGGAGAATCCGAAAGGATACAGCTACTACAGCTACGGATCCGACAAAAATCAGTTTATCAATTTCGCGCAGCTGATGATGCATGAATTTCAGGATAAAAAACCAGGTTTCGAAAAAGTCTGTCATGGATTACTGGAAGTTCTTCTGATATATATTTCCAGAAAGCAAAATCTGTCCGTTATCACAAACTCTTCCTTTCAGCTTTCTAAAGAATGTGCACTTGCCAAACGGTATATTGATATAAATTATTCCAAAAATATTACTTTGGACTCTTTAGCCGAGATCACACATATCAATAAATTTTATCTGGCACATTCCTTTACAGAATGTATCGGGCAGTCTCCGATCAACTATCTGACAGACAGAAGAATTGAAGCGTGTAAAGAACTTTTAACAACCTCCAATTTCTCTGTTACACAGATTGCCTCCAGTGCAGGGTTTTCTTCACAGTCTTATTTTTCGCAGATTTTCAATAAGAAGGTGGGAATGTCGCCACGACAATATCGGAAATTATATTCAAACAAAAAGGAGGGGCTGTTGCAAAATAGATGATTAATCATCTATGGAGCAATAGCTCCATTTTTATGCCTAAAAACAGAAAACGGACTCCGAAGAGTCCGCAATCCATGGTATAATTAAGTATGACCAAATACATAAAATACCATAAGAATTATACCGAATTTGGCGAGCCTTATCAACTGGTTTTGCCATTAAATTTGGAAGGTCTGGTTCCTAATGATGATTCTGTTCGACTGCTGAGCCACGAATTGGAGGATTTGAATTACAGCTTGCTGTATCAGGCTTACTCTGCCAAAGGCAGAAATCCGGCAGTGGACCCAAAGACCATGTTTAAGATCTTGACCTATGCTTATTCCCAAAATATCTATTCTTCCAGAAAGATTGAAACTGCTTGTAAACGTGATATTAATTTCATGTGGTTGCTTGCTGGGCAGAAAGCACCAGATCACAGTACAATTGCAAGATTTCGTACTGGATTTTTGGCTGACGCCTGCGAAGACCTGTTTTATCAGATGGTACATCGTCTGGAACAAATGGACGAACTATCAAAAGAAACCGTATTTATAGATGGTACGAAGCTAGAAGCCTGTGCCAATAAATATACGTTTGTATGGAAAAAATCGGTTGGAAAATGGGAAGAAAAGA
>OLGZ01000035.1_pt1 | contig 135004 bp, 122 predicted proteins | sample 1605981 | NCBI WGS metagenome assembly OLGZ01 (sample SAMN03283291) | human gut metagenome | biome: human-associated habitat; material: feces | host: Homo sapiens | place: Peru | collected 2012
ATTGCCCTCGCCCCGCCACACCATACCATACCATACCATACAGGGCATTATAACTGGGTTTCAGCCTTTTTTAAATTCATCTTTACATTTTGTAATATATTTTGGATTTGAAGTAAATTGTGGAATTTTACGAAGGCGATAAGGCTATCTGGCGATAGGGCGATAAGACCGATACAGAGAAGTGAATAAGTAAATAAGTGAATAGGTTCTTTACGTTCGCTACGCTCAAAAACAGCTTTGGTGCAAAGCACCCGATTTGAACTTATTCACGAGCCCATTAGGGCGATTTCACTTATTCACTTATTCACTTATGCGGTGGGGAACGCTAACGCTTTTCCCACACCCTACAGCTCTAAACATCCCCCATTCGTCTAATGGAAAGCTGTGCAATATAGTTTATCATCTATAATGCCATAACCAAGAAAGGCGGATAGTATGAAAAAGATTTTATTTATAATTTTATTTGCAAACTTTATTTTACCGACTTTTGCATCTTGCAGTCTTGACGGCTCAAGTTGCTCAACACTTTCGACACCAAGTTTACAAGAACGATATACTCCTAACAATCTCAACAATTTACAAAAACCTGATGCATTTTCGCCAACGTATTTCAAACCGTACCAAGATATGCTTATCAACACGGAAAACAACACCCCGACAGGTGCTGCCTCAAGTCCTAATTACAATTCAAATTGCCAATTCGGAGTTTGTTTACCCGAAAATCAAGAAGGCACAATGCCTAAATTTTAAACCTAGTCTATTGTGTAAACCTTTTTGTAATAAAGGATTACGCCAAGAAGCGTCAAGACAAGATTTGGCATCCAAGCCGCAAAGAACGGAGGCAATGCTCCCGCTTCACCAAACGAAATTGACAAAGCTCGAATTAGATAATATGCAAAAATTATCAAAATACTAAACAAAAATCCCCTGTTGTAACGAACTCTCGGCGGTGTAATCGCAAGCGGAACCCCGATTAAAACAAGTGCTATTGTTGTCAACGGTAATGCAATTTTATCGTAAAGCTCGATTACGACCACATTTCGCTGATGTTCATCAACAGTGTTTAATTTGGTTGATATAAACTTTAAAAGTTCTGCAAAATTCATTTCTTTCGCAATATTTTTATTCAATTCCTTCGACAAATCCAAACCGAACTTAACGGTCGAATCCTCAAACAAGGTCGTATTAAGGACTTTACCTTCTTGTCCTACGGTATAAACAGCACCTTTCTGGAAATCCCATCCGGAAGGTGATGTTTTGCCTTCTTCAGCTTGCAAAACCTGAATTGTTCCTTCTTTTGAGGTATCAAGCACCGTTATATTGTGCAAAACTTTGTCCTCACAATATCCTACATAAAAAAGTCGTTTCAGCATGCCATCTTTATCAAGGTCTTTAAACACAAAATTTTGTTTACCGTTTGGAATATTTTTTTGCCCCAAAGCCCAAAGTGCAAGGTCTTTTGACTGTTTTGCCATGACCGGCACGACACTTTCGTTAATAACAAAACTGAAAACAGACATCAAAATTGCAAAAACAAAAATCGGTTTTGCAATACGATTGAGCCCGATTCCGCAAGCTCTCATAACAGTAATTTCGGATTTCAAACTCAATCCGTTCAACGTCATTACCGTTGCGAGCAAAACACCCATAGGAATAGTCATTACAATAACCTGCGGAAGGTTTAAGATAATCATCATCAAAGCGACTTTAAAAGGAATTCCAAAAAGCGATATCTGCTTAATCAAAGTGATAAAAGTATCGGACGCAAAAATGATTGACGAGAAAATACAAACCCCCATCAAAAACATCTCTATGACCTGCTTTAAGATATATTTATCCAGCAATGTAATACTTTTTATTTTCTGTGTGATTTTCTTCCTTACAGCCATGTCAATATTTTAGTTTAAACAAAAGTTTTACGCAAATTAATTTATAATTTTACTAAACTTTTTCAACAACCTTTTGAACAGAGAATTTTGCTCTCTTTTTTTCTTCAAAACGTTTTGCAGCATATCCGTAGATTGCATAGATTACCACACCTATGAAGAGCCACAACGGAAAATATACCGATGAAGTTTTCAAAGATTTGAGCGAATAAATCATCAAACCGCCGCAAGTAATTATACCCATAATCGGGAACCACGGACAGAACGGAACTTTAAAAGGTCTTTCTCTGTTCGGTTCAGTCTTTCTCAAAATCAAAACTGCAATACAAATTATGATAAAAGAAGTAAACGTACCGAAGTTACAAAGTTCAGCCGAAATATTCAAATCCATAAATAAAGTACAAACAATTACGACGATACCTGAAATCCACGTCAAAACGTGCGGAGTTCTGTATTTTTTATGGATTAATCTTAACGATTTTGGTAAAAATCTATCTCTGCTCATAGCATAAAGAATTCTTGTCGTACCCAGTTGGTAAATAAGAATAACTGATGTCAAAGCACACAACGCACCGATAGAAATCAAACCTGCAAACCAATCTTTTCCGATAACTCTCATAGCATGAGCAATCGGAGCTTGCGTATCAATACTTCCGAGCGGAACATTACCGGTCAAAACAAGAGCCACACAAATATATAAAATCGTACAAATTACGAGAGTTCCCAAAATAGCAATCGGCAAATCTCTCTGCGGATTTTCAGTTTCTTCTGCTGTTGTAGAAATCGCATCAAAACCGATATAAGCAAAAAAGATTAAGAAAGCACCCATAAATACGCCTTCAAACCCGTTCGGTGCAAACGGTGCCCAGTTTTCAGGTTTTACATAAAACGAGCCGACGACAATAAACGAAATTATCATGAACATATTTACGCCAACCATAATACTCGCAAACCTTGTAGATTCTTTTACTCCCTTAATCAAAAGGATTGTCAAAAGTAAAACTATCACCATAGCCGGAAGATTCAGAGCAACCGGAATTTTATCAAACAAATACGGCATTTGGCTGTGCGGGTCAAGCCCGAATTTGTCACAATACGCAAACATAAATCGGTAATCGTTTCTAAGCCACATCGGAAAGTTTACAATAAAAGCAGGCAAAACAGCCTTAAAACCTTTCATAAACTGAACAAAATACCCAGTCCACGCACACGCAACCGTAATATTTCCGATGGCATATTCCAGCATCAAAATCCAGCCGACCATCCAAGCCATAAATTCACCCATTGTTGCATAAGTATAAGTATAAGCACTACCTGCAACCGGTATCATTGCAGCGATTTCACTGTAACAGAGTGCTGAGAAAACACACGCAACAGCCGCCAAAATCATTGAAATAATAATCGCAGGCCCGGCACCGAGGCTCTCAGGGCCGCCCTGAATTGCAGAACCGATAATTGTAAAAATACCTGTTCCTACAACTGCACCTATGCCCAATACTATCAAGTCAAAAACATTCAACGTTTTTTTCAGCTCGGATTTTTTTCCGGCTGCAATAAGTTCATCGGGGCTTCTTCTTGTCAGCATATTGCTGATAATATTTCTAATATCCATTTATTTTAATAATTCCTGTTTTCTTTGTTCAATTTTTTCATTATGAATTTTATTTTCATTCATTCTGTTTCTTACAAACCCGTAAAGAAGATAAATCATTGCCCCAAAGCCCAACCATACAGGGAATAACAAAGCTGAACTTGAAGGTTGCATAGATTTATAAACCATTAACCCGCCACAGCAGATAATTCCGAGAGTCGGAGTAATCGGTGAAAACGGAACTTTGAAAGGTCTAGGTCTTTCAGGATCAGTTTTTCTCAAAATCAAAACCGCAACACACACAACAATAAACGAAGTGAATGTACCATAATTACAAAGTTCAGCGGCGACATCGAGATTAAGAGTCAAAATTCCGACAACAGCCAACAACCCGACAGTCCACGTCAAAAGAGCCGGAGTGTGGAATTTAGAATCAAGTTTTTGAAATCTTTGAGAAATAAAATGATCACGACTCATTGCATAAAGAATACGAGTTGCAGCCATTTCCAACACCAACAAAACAGAAGTCAATCCGGCAAGCGAACCGACAGAAATCAGCCCTGCAGCCCAATTTTGATGAGCCATTGTCATACAATATGCCATTGGAGCTTTAAGGAATGCGGCAGGAACCGCAGAGGAAGTATCCTGCATGCCGGTCAACACCAACGCAACAAGCACATACACGATAGTTGTAATGATTAGTGAACCGATAATCCCAATCGGCAAGTCTTTTTGCGGATTTTTGCATTCCTCGGCAGCAGTCGCCAAAGCATCAAACCCAATGTATGCAAAAAAGATTAAAAATGCACCGGCAAAAATTCCCGCAGCACCGTTCGGAGCAAACGGAACCCAGTTATCAGGTTTTACGAAAAACGCACCGGCAACGACGAATAACGCAATTACGGCAAGTTTTACAAAAACCATAATTCCCGCCATTTTGGTAGAATCCTTAGTTCCTCTAACCAAAATTGCAGTGATTAAAAGTACGATTAATATAGCAGGCAAATTAATACAAATCGGAACACCGAAAAGTTTCGGAACAAACACGTCAGGATTTTCCGCAACGATTTTACCTGCACTGAAAACATCATTCACCAACCAAACAGGCGGATGAGCAATACATGCCGGCAAAACCTTTTCAAACCCGCTCAAAAACTGGATAAAGTGATTTGACCAAGCACACGCAACGGCAATAAATCCGATAGCATATTCCAACATCAAAACCCAACCTACCATCCAAGCGGCGAATTCACCCAAAGTTGCGAAAGTATAGGTATAAGCACCGCCCGCAACAGGTATCATGGTAGCGAATTCACTGTAACAAAGAGCTGAAAAAACGCAGGCAATCGCAGCGATAACCATAGAAATCATTAACGCAGGCCCTGCACCTAAAGACGAACCGTCCGCACTCCCCGCAGCTGCAATACCTACAACCGCAAAAATTCCCGAACCGATAATTGCACCGACACCGAGGATAATCAAATCCACGACACCGAGAGTTTTTTCCAACCCTTCCGCTTTAGCTTCCGCCAACATTTCGTCAGGATTTTTAATACGTGTAATAGTTTTCAAAAAATTGCGAGATAATGTCGCACGACTGTACTTTTCTGCCATCTAAATTCCTTATATTTATTATGTATTTATTTTTTACAGAGAGGAAATCCCATTTCTTCTCTTTGAGCGACGTACAGCCTTGCAACTGCCGAAGCCATAGTTCTGACACGGTTAATGAAGTTAATTCTTTCGTCCTTACTGATAACCCCTCTTGCGTCAAGAAGGTTAAAAGTATGGGAGCATTTCAAAACGTAATCATACGCAGGCAAAACGAGTTTTGCCTCAACACAATTATCCACTTCTTTTTGATAAAGGTCAAACATTGTAAAAAGAGCTTTTGCGTCGCTAACTTCAAAGTTATATTTTGACTGTTCGATTTCATTTTGCAAATAGATATCGCCATATTTCAAAGTATCGTTCCACATAATATCGTAAACAGATTCTTTGTTTTGAAGATACATAGCAATACGTTCAAGCCCGTATGTCAATTCTAATGCGACAGGTTTAACCTCTACACCGCCGACCTGCTGAAAATAAGTAAACTGAGTAATTTCCATGCCGTCGAGCCAAACTTCCCAACCCACACCAGCAGCACCGAGGGTAGGGGATTCCCAGTTGTCCTCAACAAATCTGACATCATGTTTTGTCAAATCGATACCCATAGCCTCCAAACTTTTCAGATAAAGCTCTTGAGCATTATCAGGAGAAGGTTTTAGGATAACCTGAAATTGATAATAATGTCCTAATCTGTTAGGATTTTCGCCATATCTTGCATCGGTCGGACGTCTGCAAGGCTCAATCATAGCCGTATTCCACGGTTCAGGGCCTAGCGAACGCAAAAAGGTAGCCGGATTCATGGTAGACGCACCTTTTTCGATATCGTACGGTTGTTGAATAATGCAACCATAATCTGACCAATATTTTTGTAAATTAAAAACTAGTTCTTGAAAATTTAAAGCCATAACACTTCCCAATATTGTATTATTTACACTCATTATTGACGCACAAAATTCACACTCTATGCGTGCTTTATACATACTACGACCAACATAGCAAAATTGCAAATTTTATGTTTAAAAATGTTAAAAAAGTGAAAAGACCGTTACGAAGTGAGGTGTGAAGGGTGAAGGGTGAAAAGTGAAAGGTGAATATATCTTTAAAACCATGTCATCCTGAGGAGCGAAGCGACAATTCGTTATGTTGAGCTTGTTTCTAAAACATGTCATTCTGAGGCACATAGTGCCGTAAGAATCGCATTACCGTGACCTTTAGCGACAATGAGATCTTTACGTCGCTTCGCTCCTCAAGATGACATGGTTTTGAAAGACCTTGTGGAGGAATTTTATCGTGAGCTACGCTCTAATAACTGCTTTGGTGCGTAGCACCTGATTTGAACTTATTACCTTATTCACTTATTCACCTATTAACTTTTTTGTAACAGCCTTATCGCCCTATCGCCCTTCTTTTCACCTTCAAAAAAAAGACGGCAAATGCCGTCTTTATACAACTATCTCTATCTTCTCATTTCGAATAGACCTATTGTAGAGGTGCTCCCCACAATGAGTCGTTAAATTTGTTTGTGTTTGGCTTCATATCTACTGACAATGTTACGTTGCTCGGAGTGAATACGAATACCAAATCCCCTACTTTTTGTGGTTTGCCGTTGAGTGCGTGTGCAGCTCCGCAAACAAAATCAATAGTTCTTTGTGATTGTTCTTTATCTAACAAGTGAAGGTTTAAAACGAGTGTTTTTCTATCTTTTAAGTGTTGAACGATTTGAGCAGCATCATCAAATGAACGAGGTTCCATAACCATTACTTCATAACCTCTGTAGTTAGGGTGATTGATAACCTTCAATTCACTTGTTTTGTCTTCTTTTGGTTGATATGTATATGCAGGATCTACTGCAAGATTGTCTTGAACTTCGTAAACTTCTTCGTTCATTTCATCTGCCAAGTCCTCAAATGATTCTCTAGGTTCAAAACCTTTTACTAAGAAATCTACTACTGATTTAATTTTGTCTGCTACTGCTGCCACCGTTTTCCCTCCGTTATCTTTATTTATCTCTTACTATCTAAACAATTTTCTGCCAATCCTAAGCATTGTCGCACCGCATTGTGCCGCAATTTTGTAGTCTTGACTCATACCCATGGATAACTCGTCTAATTTGCAATTATATATTTTTTCAAGCTCAGCTTTCGTCTTGGCAACATCCGTAAACAGCTGCCTTAACTCATTTTCTTCAGCTCCTAACGGAGCCATGCTCATTAACCCTACAATCTTGATGTTGCTGAGTTCTTGAATTTTTGGAAATTCTTCAACCAAATCGGATTTTGAATACCCGAATTTTTGAACCTCTTCCGCAATATTGAGCTGGAGAAAAATTTTTTGAACTTTATTTTCTTCTTTTGCTTCTTGAGAAATTGTGCTTGCCAGTTTAAAAGAGTCAACAGAATGTATATAATCGAAATATTTAACAGCCTTTTTCGCTTTGTTTCCTTGAAGATGTCCTATAAAATGAAAAGTTGAATTTTTCTTTATTTCTTCAGGTAATCGGTTAATTTTATCAATCGCCTCTAATACTCTTGATTCGCCAAAGTTTCTCAACCCCGCTTCGTACGCGGCAATAATTGCATCAACATCAAAGTATTTTGTAATTGCAATAATATTTGGTTTATAAGGTACGATATCTTCCTGTATCTGTGAAAGATTTGCCGTAACTGTATTGAACATAATAATCTTACCTCTACAAGAAAATCACTCTTTGGATTGAGTATGTTTTAATTGTACTCTTATTCTCGAGTGTGGACAACTATTTTATTTTATTTGAAATTTCGCCGTATCATATTTCCGCAAAACCATGATGATTACATGTTTTCAGCCTAATTAACATAACTTAAAAATAAGTTTACAATTTGTAATATTCGCTATTAAAGAGCATGCCCGCCATGCTTTTTTGGAAAGATTTTACGATTTCAAAGTGCAATAAGTAGTTTTCCTGTTTATAGGATAAATTATTGAGTGTGTAAATTAATCCTCTAAAAAGATGAAATATTGAAAAATTACAGAATGTTAAAAATTTGCCTTTAACACATGACAATCAAGTTTCCTTATTTTATTATTAACTCAACGGAGGTTACGGGTAAGATGATAGAAGAAATAGTTGCGAAGAAATCAGATTTTGATTTGACATCGAAAAGTGCTTTTTCCCATAATGATGAGGCTTTTACCTCACGTTCGTTTGCTGCACTTTTGGCAAAGAACTTTATTCCGTATTCTCATAAAAAACTCGCCGATAATTACATTATCGTAAAACGAATTTTTAAATTTCAGGCGGTACAGAGTAGAATTACCAATACTGAGAAAGCTTTGTTGGCAAAATACGATTTTAATACTCTTGAATACACTACCGTAAAACAAATGTATGAAGAATTGAGATTACTCCAAAAGTGGTCAGCATCAGACAATGAACAACTTAAGAAAGATGCCGATACCATAATGGAAATCCGTACTCGAGAGTTGAAATTTATTGAATCAAACAGTTATGTAAATATTTCAAACGAAATTTACAAGGGCTACATCGCACTTGAACACTATTTTGAAGAAATCAGCAAATACAAAGCAGGAAAATAAGTTTTTTAACAGAAACGGGCGGCATTGAAAATGCCGCCCGTTTCGTTTCCCCTTTATCCTTGCAAAATACAGCGATTTATTGTATATTATTAAGTAATGTAAACAAAAGGGAGAGCATTAAATGTTGGAATATTTTCTTGGATCGTATATTATTACGGCAGTCGGGCTGGTTGCGGCATATTTGTGGGGTGAACATGTTCACTCGGGAACAGGGCTTGCGTGTGTTTTTATCGCTGTTGTCCTCGGGGTTTTAGAAATCAGTCTTTCTTTTGATAATGCTGTTGTTAATGCGATGAAGCTGGAGAAAATGTCACACAAATGGCGACATCGGTTTTTGACATGGGGTATTGCGATTGCGGTGTTCGGGATGAGATTTTTGTTCCCGCTTTTGGTCGTTGCGATATTTGCAAAATTAAGTATGTTAGAAGTCGCAAGAATAGCAACATCAGATTCTGCTACTTATGCCCATTATTTGCATTTGACGCATGCTCCGATTGTTACTTTCGGGGGGATGTTTCTTGTTATGCTTTTTCTTAATTACTTCTTTAATCATGAAAAAGATGTGCATTGGATTAGACGAATTGAAGAACCGCTTTCTCATCTTGATCATATAAAAGGTATTGAAATTGTGATTGCTCTATTTATGCTTTTGGGAACTCAAAATTTTGTTGCGGTAGAGCAAAAAATTCATGTAATGATTGCGGGGATTAGCGGAATTATTACGTATTTGCTGATTGACGGCATAACCCATTTTTTGGAAAAGCATGAGAAAATACGTGCTGCAAAATGTGCCACTCAAGCCGTAGGTTGCACGGGTTTAATCAGTTTTATTTATTTGGAATTGATTGATGCATCATTCTCGCTCGACGGGGTTTTGGGTGCTTTTGCTTTGAGTAATGATATTGTAATTATTACCATCGGGTTGTCTATCGGGGCAATGTTTGTAAGGTCTTTGACAATTCTTTTGGTGGAAAAGAAAACACTTGCTCAGTTTTTGTATTTGGAACACGGTGCTCATTGGGCAATCGGAGCTTTGGCTTGTTTAATGCTTGTGTCTACGGTTAGAGAAGTTCCGGAGGTTATAACAGGGTTAATCGGGCTTGTATTCATTGTTGCGGCATTGATTTCGTCAATCGTTCACAATAAAAAACTTGAAAATCGTCTTGCCGAAGAAAAAATTGAAGGTGGCGAAAATGCTTAAACTTCCGCTGGTCAGTTTTATCGTAACTTCTTTTAATTATGAAAAATATTTGCTAAAAACTTTGGAGAGTATTGTTGCACAGTCTTATGAAAATATTGAGATTATAATTGTGGACGATGCTTCTTCCGATAAATCGGTTGAAATTGCGGAGAATTTCATCTCAGTCAATCAGGATAAAAGGATTACACTAATCAAACATAAAAAAAATCTCGGGCAGTTGGCGGCAATTCAAACAGGGTTGAAGAAAGCTCAAGGGGAATTTGTATGTTTTATAGATTCTGATGATGTTTTGTTGCCGGATTATGCGAAAATTCATATCAAGGTTCACATGGCGGCAAGTGTTGCCTTCACGTCGTGCGAAATCGTCGAAATAAATCAAAATGATGAGATAATGACGATGTATTCGCCGGCTTCTCCTCATAGAAAACCTCATTATAAGGTGAAAAATTTAAATGATTTGTTGGTTGTGGATAATGAACATCCTGATTTTAAGCTTGTTCGTTCTCGAAAATTCAATTTTGGCGGGTGGTTTTGGTCACCAAACGGTTCTGCAATGTTTAGAAAATCAGTTGTTGAAATGATGTTGTTATATAAAAATTCTAATAAATGGAAGATTTGTCCTGATAAATTTATTTTTAATATGGCAAATTTGGTGGGCGGTTCGGCGACGATTTTTGTGCCGTTGTTGGCATATCGCAGGCATGGCGGAAACGCAGGTGCCGGCGGTGCAATTTGCGGTGATACGAAGTATAATAACGATAAAACAACAGCCGTAAATATAAAAAATAATATAAAAATTCGTCCGGAGGCAATGAAATTTATTCTCTCAAATCGAAAATACTTTTGCGAAAAATTTGGCAAACGTGCAACGACAAAATTTATTGTTAAAATTTTATTATCTTATTTGTATGTGCTGAAGCAAGCTGCTACAAGGGGATAAAAGTAAAATGTTATACGAAGTTAATAAGTTAATAGGAGAGTAAGTTAATAAGTTCAAATCGGGTGCTTTGCACCAAAGCAGTTTTTGAACACCATACAAACTTGTCGGTTCATACGAACAAAGCGAATTCTCATCCAAACAGCTCCACTTAAAGAACTTATTCACTTATTTACTTATTCACCTATTAACCCTAAATCACATACCAACACACTCGTGCCCCTCCAATTTTCCATTCCTTGACGATATTGACGAACAAATGCTATAATATATCAACGCCTATTTATTTTTTTATCGGATATGGAAAGGAGAATTTATGTCGAATTCGCTTATTCCGTACTCTTTTATCCCCGGAACAAAAGCCAAAGCCCAAGAGGTTAACGCAAACTTCATAGCTTTGGCAGATCAGATTACGGAAAACAAAAACTACACGGACATGAAAATTAGTGAAACTGTTTCTTCAATGGATACTCAAAAAGCTGATTTAAAATTGGGAAATACTACACTCGTTTCAAATTGTATTTTGGATGCTCCAAACGGAATTGTCACCTACACAGGAAACACAATCACAGTAAAATCAGGTTTAAAAATGCTAATTCCGAACGGCAGAAACAACGACGGAACTTACAAAACAATCGAACGCTCGATTGAAAAAGATATTCTTTTGACAACATTCAAGAACAACACCGTAAACTGCGTCTATATAACAGAAGAAAGTTCAGGCACAGCGGAAGTTTACCAGTACAATTTTACAACTCCGAAATTCGGTGGCGGGATTTGGTACAACTTGCGAGAAAACAAATCCTACAAATTTGACACAGATACAAAAACTTGGGAAGAATTTCCGTGCATTGTAATTGCGACTTACGAAAACTCAGCTGATGAAGTTATAAACGTCAAAACCGAAAGCCCGATTGCCCTGCTCAAAGAAAATGATTTGGAAGAAATAAATACTTTCGGGTTCCCTGATTATTCAAATGTTGTCGGTAAGGCAAACGGGACAACGCATTACGCCAAAACTGATGGATATCTTTATTGTTGGGCAGAGGCACAACAAAATTTGACAAAAAATTTGTACATTGAAGATAAAAGTTTTGGTATTGTTCATCACCCTATGGGACATATCGGTTGGTCAGGTTTGTGCATGCCGGTTAGCAAGGGAAATTCGTATTGTTTGGATGGAGGCAGTACCGGTTTGAACTTTATACCCGTGAAAGGAGCAAATTAAGATGTTTTATGTAATTAAAGACGACAAAATTTATGAATATGGTGACAAAATCAATTCTGCGTGGAGCTTTCCTCACTTGGCAAAAGAGTTTAAAAACTTGTCAATGAAGGAATACGAACAAAATCAAGATAAATATGAAATCAGAAACGGAGAACTAGTTGATATTTCTGAAACAGCAATTTATTTAAAAATCGTTGCCAAAAAAGATAAGGCAAAACGAATTTCTGAAATAAAAGAAGAACTTGAAAAGCTTGATTTGAAGTGTATTCGGGCATTGCGAGAAGGCGGTAATACGTTAGATGGGACTCCATATCTTGAAAAATATCAAGCAGAAATAAATATACTTAGAGATGAGTTAAATTCTCTCGGTTAAATTATTAACAAGGGCGGGATTGCTTCGCAATCCCGCCCTTGTTAATAAATAAAATTAATCAAAAAACTTCCGGATTTGTTAAAAAAATATATTTTTGTTACAATCAATATAACTAATAGAAGGAGAAAAGTTATGGTTGAAATAAGACAAGAATTTATTGAGCAAGCAAAGCATTTGACTCGTAATGCGGAGGTTTTGCCCGGTGGTATTGAAGAATTGGCTGCAAAGTTGCAGTATTCAAAAGATACTAATACTCCATTGAGGGTAAAACTCGGAATGGATCCGACTCGACCGGACTTGCATTTGGGGCATACCGTTGTTATGAGAAAGCTCAGAGAATTTCAGCAGCTTGGGCATAAGATTGTGCTTATTGTCGGTGGTGCGACAGCAATGGTAGGCGACCCGTCAGGCAAATCAGAAACCCGTCCTGCATTGACAAAAGAGCAAGTTGAAGAAAATGCTAAGTCTTATTTTGATCAAATGTCAAAGGTTTTGGACGTATCGCAGGCAGAAGTTACAAATAACGCAGATTGGTTGCATAAGCTGAGCTTTACGGATTTGTTAAAATTGGCTTCAAAAGTAACGGTTGCTCAGATGATGACAAGAGATGATTTTGCAAAAAGATATAGTGAAGGCAAACCGATTGCAATCCACGAATTTTTCTATCCGTTGATGCAGGCTTACGACTCTGTCGCTATTGATTCCGATATCGAACTTGGCGGTACTGATCAGAGATTTAACACACTTTTAGGTAGAGATATTCAAGTGGCTTATGGCAAAAAATATCCTCAGTTGGTAATGCTTTTACCTCTATTAGAAGGTACGGACGGCGTTGTAAAAATGTCAAAAACTTATCCTGAACACTGTATTTCGCTCACGGACAGTGAAAACGATATGTTCGGTAAGTTGATGAGTATTCCTGATAATATGATTTCAAGATATTTTAGTCTTTTGACAGATGCAACAAAGGATGAGCTTGAGTTAATCGATAAACAGATTGCAGAAGGTTCTGTAAACCCTCGTGACATCAAGATGAAGCTTGCATATACGATTACTGCGGAATACCATGGTGACGAGGGTGCAAAACGAGGTCAGGAAGCATTTATTAATGTTGTTTCCAATAAGGGAATTCCTGATGACATTGAAGAGTTTTCAGGGTTTAACGGTAAAGGAATTCTTGATGCTTTGGTAGAATTAAAATTTGTTCAAAGCAAAGGTGAAGCAAAAAGATTAATCCAAGGTGGCGGTGTAAAAATTGATGGCGAAAAAATCACCGACATGACCTATACTCTTAGCTTCACAAATGCAGTAGTATTACAGGCAGGTAAACGTAAGTTTGCCAAGTTAGTATAAACGAAGTGAAGAAGTGAATAAGTTAATAGGTGAATAAGTTCTTATCGTTCGCTTCGCTCAATAGCTACTTTGGTGCGTAGCACCCGTAATGCACTTATTCACGAGCCCGATTAGGGCGAATTTACTTATTTACTTATTCACCTCTTCTAAAAAAGGAACACACCATGCTAAAGACCCTCAGACGAGGACTTACAAAAGTTAAAGAAGATATACAGGTAATTTATGACAAAGACCCTGCTGCTGGGAATATTCTTGAAGTTATTCTTTGTTATCCTGGGTTGCATGCTTTGATTTTGTATCGTCTTGCTCATAGAATTTATAAGTGGCATATTCCTTTAATCCCGAGAATAATTTCGTATATTACAAGGATTATTACAGGGATAGAAATCCATCCGGCTGCAAAAATCGGCAGAAGATTTTTTATTGACCACGGTGAAGGTGTTGTTATTGGGGCAACAACGGAAATTGGCGATGATGTTTTGATTTATCAGCAGGTTACACTCGGCGGAACCGGCAAAGAGCAAGGGAAACGTCACCCGACTTTAGGCAATAATGTTATTGTCGGTGCCGGTGCAAAAGTTCTCGGAAATATTACACTTGGTGATTTTGTGCGAGTCGGTGCAGGCTCTGTTGTGGTGGAAGATGTTCCTGAGTATTCTACAGTTGTCGGTATCCCCGGAAGAGTCGTTCATCAAAAGATTAAGGATGAAAACGGAGTTTTGATGCATAACAGAATTCCGGATCCCGTCAAGTGTGAGCTTAACCGTTTGAAATATGAAGTTCAAGATCTTAAAGAAGCTTTGAAGAATATAGAAAATAGTAAATAAATATTACATGAGTATGTATATATTTCTTGAAATTTAACCTTGAGTAAATACAATGGACATAGGGTTAGCGTGTATTTACACTACGAAATACAAGATTAGAGAAAGGTTATTTTAAGAGGGGTAGAGATGATAAAACTAAATTACAGGAATGCTGATGCGAAAGTTGTCGGAAATGACAATGGACTGGATATTCAGGGTGAATTCACTGCGTATCAGGATAAGATTTCTGAAATTATTAAAAATTTAAATCAGTGTAAAGATAAGCCTAACCAGTGGTTGCAGTGGATGAATCTCGGATATAATGAAGAAACCCTTTGGTATGTGAAAGAATATGCCGCAATGGTAAAAGGCAGGTTTGAAAACGTTCTTGTGTTGGGAATAGGCGGCTCTGCACTCGGCGGAATGGCGATGACAGAAGCTCTTTTGAAACCTTATTGGAATTTGCTTTCTGAAGAACAACGTGACGGAATGCCAAGAATTTTCTTTCTCGATAATATTGACCCTGATACAATGACTGGGTTGTTAGATTTCTTGGATTTAAGCAAAACTTTAGTAAATGTTATAACAAAATCAGGTTCTACTGCCGAAACAATGTCGCAATTTATGATTGTGAAAGACAGATTGGAAAAAGAGCTTGGAGATAATTACAGATACAATATTGTTGCAACAACAGATAAAAGAACAGGTATTTTAAGACAAATTGCAGAACAAGAAGGTTATAAAACTTTTGTGGTGCCTGATGATGTCGGCGGAAGATTTTCTGTATTTTCTGCGGTTGGATTGTTGCCAATGGCATTGGTCGGTATTGATATTGATGCTGTGGTTAACGGTATTAAAGATATGGATTTGGCATTGAAAAATACCGATATAAAAGAAAATATTGCAGCTCAAAATGCACTTATTCATTATTTAATGGATACGAAAAAGGGCAAAAATATGTCTGTGATGATGCCGTATTCAAGTCGATTGAAATATGTTTCGGATTGGTATGTTCAACTTTGGGCGGAATCTCTCGGGAAAAATAAGGATAATGAAGGAAATGATGTTCACGTAGGTCCAACACCGATTAAGGCTCTTGGGGCAACCGATCAGCATTCTCAAATTCAGCTTTATAACGAAGGCCCGAATAATAAGATTATAAACTTTATTCGAGTTGAAAATTTTGATAATATTCTTGAAATTCCGAACATTTTTGAATATACGGGAATAAATTATCTTGCTGGCAAGACAGTTAACCGTTTGATGAATGCGGAAGCGGATTCAACAAGAGTTGCACTTGCTGATTACGAAAGACCGACAGTTACGATTTCTATTCCAAAAGTTGATGCGTATAATTTGGGACAACTTTTGTATATGTTTGAGGTTCAAACAGCTATTGCCGGAGCTTTGTATAATATAAATACGTTTAATCAACCTGGAGTTGAGCAGGCAAAAAATTATACGTATGCTCTTATGGGACGTGCAGGTTACGAGGAATCTGCAAATATGTTGCAGGAACGCATGATAACTGTTTAATTTTTTATTAAGTTTTTTCAAAAATCCCTTTTTATCAAAATTTTTCATTGTATAATTAATCTATGCAAGAAAAATCTAAATCAAACAAAAAATTATTTGTAATATCGGGCTCATCAGGTGTCGGCAAAGGCACTGTGCTGAAAAAGTTTATGGAAAGACATCCTGACTTTATGCTTTCAATTTCTTGTACTACAAGAAAGCCGAGGGTTGGCGAAGTTGACGGGGTGAACTATTTTTTTGTAACTCCGGAGGAATTTCAAAACAGTATTGATAACGACAAGTTTTTGGAATGGGCGGAGTTTGCCGGAAATCGTTACGGTACGAAGAAAAAGTTTATTAAGCAATGCCTTGATGAAGGGAAGAATGTAATCCTTGAAATTGATACTCAAGGAGCATTTCAGGTCAAAAAACAAATGCCGGAAGCCGTTCTTATTTTTATTTGTCCGCCGTCACTGGAAGCTCTTGAAAATCGTTTAAGAGGCAGGCATACCGAGAATGAAGACGCTATTCAAAAACGCCTTCACGAGGTTAAAATTGAGATTGAACGTGCAAAAGATTTTGATTACAGAGTCATAAATGATGAAGTGGAACGTGCAATTACCGAGCTTGAAAAAGTAATTGATGAGGAGCATAATAAATGTTAAGCGGTAAAAATGTTTTAATCGGGATAACCGGTGGAATTGCTGCCTATAAAATCTGTGAATTAATTAGGATGTATAAGCGAAATGGTGCAAATGTCAGAGTAATTTGCACTCCGAACGCTCTCAATTTTGTGACAAAACTGACTCTTCAAAATCTCAGTCAAAATGAAGTCGGAGTTGATGAATTTGAGGTTTCGGATTTTAAGCCTGAACACATTTCTTATGCAGATGAGGCAGATATTATGGTTATTGCTCCCGCAACCGCAAATACGATTTCAAAAATTGCCAATGGGATTTGTGATAATCTTTTGACCTCGGTCGTTTGTGCTTTTAAAAAGCCTGTTATTATTGCACCTGCAATGAATTGTAATATGTGGGAAAATCCTATTATTCAAGAAAATTTGAAAAAATTAAAGGCTGTCGGATATCAAATTTGTGAGCCCGAAAGCGGATATTTGGCATGCGGATATAATGGTGTCGGTAGGCTTTGTACTTTAGAAAAAATCTTTGACAAAACCGTGGAAGCCCTCCACGCAAAGGCTTCTTCCGGGCGAAAGGTTGTCATAACCTCCGGAGGAACGATTGAGGAACTTGATCCTGTTCGTTATATTTCAAATTACTCATCGGGTAAAATGGGGCTTGCGTTAGCTGATGAGGCTTTCAAAAACGGGGACGAGGTCGTTCTTGTAACAACAAAAGAGGTTGAAAGACCTTACAAAGTCGTTAAAGTTAAATCAGCTTTAGAAATGCAAAATGCCGTTAATAACGAGTTTGATACTGCGAATGTGATAATAATGGCAGCCGCCGTAGCCGATTACAGGGCAAAAAATGTCGCACCGCAAAAAATGAAAAAGACGTCGAGTGACGAAATCACGATTGAGTTAGTCAAAAATCCGGATATATTGAAAGAACTATGTGACAAAAAAGCTGTTAGCAAAAATTCACCGCTTATTGTCGGATTTTGTGCGGAAAGCGAAAATTTGCTTAATAACGCAAAAGAAAAAATTCAAAAAAAAGGATGCGATTTTTTAGTAGCAAACGATATTTCGAGAAAAGATATCGGATTTTCAAGTGATTACAATGAGGTGACGATTTTGGACAAAAACGGCAACGCAACTAAACTCGAAAGAGCCACAAAAACAGAAATTGCACGCTTGATTTTGGATTATATAAAATAAAAGGTTTTATTTTGGACAAATACGAAATTGTTAAAAAAATAGAAAATTTTGCACCGCCTGAACTTGCGGAAAAATGGGATTGTTCGGGTTGGAGTGTAGAAACTCAAAATCGTGAAATCAACCGTGTAATGCTTTGCCTTACGGTGACGGACGAGATTATAAAACAGGCAAAAGAAAAAGATTGTGAGATGATTGTGTCGCATCATCCGTCGTTTTTTGTTCCGCTCAAGTGGAAAGATGTCGACATCTACTCTGCTCACACAAATCTCGACAGGACACACGGCGGAACAACCGACACTCTGATTGAAAAGATTTTTCCAAATACTCAGGCAGAAATTTTGGATGACGGATTTACAAGGGTCGTTGATTATGAAATCAGCGTGGCAGAGTTGGCAAAAAAACTCCGACAAATCTCACCGAATTTGAGATATGTAAATAACAACAGGACACAGGTTCTCAAAAAGATTGCCTTTTGTGCAGGCAGTGGCAGTGAATTTATTGAAGAAGCCCACAAGGCGGGAGCAAACGCTTTTGTCACGGGGGATTTAAAATTTCATTCGGCACTTGAAAGCCCTATTGTAGTATTTGATATCGGACATTTTGAGAGCGAAATCATTGTACTATCAGTGTTCAAGAGGTTGTTAGAAGATGTTGAAACAGTCAGAGCGATAGAAAGAAGTCCTTTTATTTATTAAAATTGGTTCTTGACATTCAGTTTTTTGTTAGGTAAAATAAAAGACGTAATGAATATTGGGATGTCGCCAAGTGGTAAGGCAGCTGGTTTTGGTCCAGCCATTCGGAGGTTCGAGTCCTTCCATCCCAGTATTTTTTTGTACTAAATTATGGAGTTTTAGGAATTATGGGAGTTTGGCCTGAAAGTTATATGCATAATCCCAATGTTGATAAGCCAATCGAACAGATTTGGGATGATATTGATGCGTACAGTTTTGAGGAACGATATGAGGATGACAAAAACCTTCACAATGGGATTTTGTTTGTGTCCCCTATTCCTCCGCTGAATTATAAGGGAAAGTTTTTGAAAGGATTCTGTTATTCTCAAGGTACAAGAATTCTTTTGGATAAATATCCTGATTTGAAAAAGCTTTACGTAGTTTGTGCAAACTCAATGTTTTCGTCATATCCGTGGGCAACAAACGCCGATGCTTTTTTCACCTGCTACAAAAACGAAGCAAGAGAAACTTATTACAAAAACAAATACCCTGACAGAAAAAATATTGTCTGCCTGCCTTTGCAAGACGCAGATTGGCTGAACGAGTACACTATTGCACCAACACAAAACACACCGAAAACTATTGATGTGTTTGCGGTTTCGACACCGTTTCCGGTTAAAAATCTTCCTGTTATTGCAAAAGCTCTTCTTGTGTATGAGCAAAAATATGGCAAGGTTTTAAAAATGACTTATGCAATCGGTCAGCGTTGCACTCATAAGCGAGAGGACGGTTCACTGGATTATTCGCAACTCGGGGATTATGGTAAAAATGTTTTAATTGAAGTTGATAAAATTCTCGGAGATACCAAAAAGTATATTAATTTTGAGCCGTATATTGATTATAAGGATTTGTCTAAATATTATTCTTCATCTCGTTGTGCGGTTTTGGGTTCGCTAATCGAGGGTAAAAATCGGTTTATTAGTGAGGCAATGAGTTGTGACACACCGATTGTCGTGTTCAAAGATTTCAACAAGTATTCAAGAGGGGATTATCCTGTATTTTTCGGAAATAGTGGGGAATATGTACCCGAATTCACACCGGAATCTCTTGCGGATACCATTCACAAAGTTATTACAAGTCCACAAAATTACGAGCCGAGAAAGAATTACCTAATCCACAACGGCAGAAAAAATTTCGTAAACACCGTTGTCGACTCAATTCCATACTATAGAGAAAATCTTCCTGACTGGCAGGAGGGTCGAATTATGGACAACGTATGGCTTGATATGGCATGTTGGGACAACTACCACATGAGTTACCACGACTACGTTTACGGAAATTCTTACGCAACTTCCTATGTTGCAGGATTAGAAAGAATAGACACTTTATTGCAAACACTTTCTACAAAATTCGGGATTTCTTGGTATAACAAACAAGATTAATTAAAAAATTATGTCCATTCGCTGATGTCTTTATGGCTTGCCCCCCAAACATCGGCTTGATAGTTGGTAGTTTTGCAATATTTGCAGAACGGATGCGGAGCTTGCATTACGTTCAACAAAGTGTCCCAGCTTTCGATTTTATAAATATCCACATAGTCAAAATCCGACACCTTCAAGTCTTTACCGAAGAATTTGTTAAAATGTTCAATATGAGCAATCGTGCAACAAGGGTAAAGTTTGCCATGTTTCAGGGTTGCACAATTTTTTAGGGTACAGTGTTTGTAAGAATTCAGCCAATACTGACCACCCTCGACATCCAGCGGGCATTTAGTCCAGAATTTTTCGTCCTGCTTTGTTCTCGCTGTCGAGGTATAACCGTAAAAAACGCCGTATTCCGCAGCCTTTTTAGCCATTGGGGACAAATCTACGGACAGGTCATATTTTGAAATCCAAAGTTGAATATTGTAACGTTTGCAAGCTTTCCAAAAGCGTTCTTCCATTTGGCTGAGCAAAATTCCGTTTGAAATTATGACAAGTCTTGTATTAGGAAAAAGTTTTCTTGCAATCGGGAAAAAGTCCACAATTTCCGGGTGCAAAAGTGGTTCACCGCCAAGCATAAAGATAGAACCGACTTCCCCTTTCGAGAGTTCTGCAAACCTTGTCAAATCTCTTTCAAATTCGTCAATATCAAGGAAAAACTTTTCCGCAAGTGGCGAAAAATGCGTACAACCTTTACAATTAAGGTTACAATGGTCAACTAAATGAATATCAATTTTTTCTAACATAAGGACATTATACGGCAACGCACGAGCGTTGACATCATACGAATACGTGAAAATTAAAACGATTGGTAGATTTGTTTTGGAAAGGTGAATAAGTGAATAAGTGAATTCGCCCTGCTCGGGTTCGTGAATAAGTTCTTTATGGGTGCTACGCACCAAAGCTACTTTTGAGCAAAGCGAACGATAAGAACTTATTCTCTTATTAACATATTCACTTATTTACTTCAAATGCTGAACCACTTCACATACTCTACCAATCACGACACTCTACAAATCCACATTGGATTCTTTGATTGGTGCACCGATTACACGCTCAAGCTCTGCGGCATTCACGTTGTAATCCAAGAGGTTTGAATAGTAGTCAAGTTGTGCGTTTAGGTAGGAATTTTCCGCATCTTTAAATTCGATAGCATCACCCAACCCTACCTGATATCTTCTAAATGCTTGGTATTGACGTTCTTTTGCCTGCTGAAGTGCTAATTTTGAAACTCCCAAACTATCGTGCGAATTCATCAGGTTGATATACGCACTTTTCACTTCCAAATAAACATTCTGACGTTCTTGTTCGTAATCGGCTACGTATTTTTTGTAGGTTGCTTTCGCCTCATCAACTTGTTTTTTCAAGAGCATTATGTTCATGGAGGAATAATTTAACTGCACACCGAGTTGATAACCGTAATCGCTGTCAACTTGACGACCACCGTGACTATATGAACCGAACGCACCCAAATCCGGTGTAAACGAGCGTTTTGCACTTCTGACATTCATTTCTGCCGCATCGACTTTCTTTTTAGCAGACAAAAGTGCCGGACGAGAAGATTCTGCAACACTCAACAAATCTTTAAAATTAACCTGATATTCCTTCGTGTTGAGTTTGTCTTTCAAAATAACCCCTTCAAGCTCCGGAATACCTACTGCATTTGCAAGTTGTGCCGCCGCAAGCTCAAGGGTATTTTTCGCCTTAATAAGATTTACTTTTGCGTTACCCATATTATACTCGGCAGTCGTAACATCAATTTTAGCTTTTTTACCGATATTATATTGAGCTTTAGCCTGTTTAAGTTGAAGTTCAAAATCCTTTACGGTATCCTCATAAACCGCTTTTTGGATTTCTGCAAACAACAAGTTATAATATGCGACTTTTACATTATAAATAACACTTTCAATGCTCATTTCAGCATCATATCTTGAAGATTCGTAATTTCTTCTTGCCAAATCTGCATTAGCTTTTGTTTTGCCGAAATCAAACAACAAAAGATTTGCCGAAAGTGTCGGAACGTAATACATATTGTATTTTTGGGTCATCATTCTGGAATACGCACCGCCCATAGTCATAAGCATATCGTTTCTCGAATAACTTACTCCTGCACTGACTGTCGGAAAATAATTAGACCATGCCTGCCCGATACGAGTTTTATAGATTTCCGAATTACTGATTGCGGACATAATGGCAGGATGATGAGTAATCGCAAGTTTTATACAGTCAATCAACGTAACTTCACCATTCATCTCAGAATACTCAATCTGACTGTTTATTACAGGGAATTTCGTTTCATACATTCCTTCGGCTTCTTTGGAAGAATCCTTTTTAGCTTTTTGAGTGACCGCTGTTTTCTTCTTTTCTTGCCTGTTATTAACTTTTTTGTTATCAGGTTTTACAATCTCAACCTTGTCTTTTTTATCCGTTTTAGGTTTTTGAACCTCTTTCGCCAACACCATATTTGATGTCAGTGAAAGCATTGAACATATTAAAATAAGATTTACAAACTTTTTCATCTGTTTACATCTCCAAATCTTTTTCGGTAATTTCTTTTTTAGGGAATTTGTCAACAAATTCCTGAACTATAACATAGAATGCCGGAGTAAGAGCTGCCCCGAGGGTTGCAGCGGCAATCATACCGCCGAATACGGTTGAACCTACGGAAATTCTTGAATTTGCACCTGCACCGGTTGCGAATAACATCGGCATTACACCGAGAATGAATGCAAGTTCTGTCATCATAATTGCTCTAAATCTCAACTGTGCAGCTTTGATTGCCGCATCTTTAATCGGAAGTCCGTGTTTTTCATGTTCTTCTTTCGCAAATTCAACAATCAAAATAGACTGTTTTGCAGCAAGCCCGATCAAAGTAATCATACCAACCTGCGAATAAATATCGAACGACTGGTTAATCATCATCTGGAAAATCAACGCACCGAGAGCCGCAACAGGAGATATCAACAGTACCGCAATCGGAATTGTATAACTTTCATACAATGCAACAAGGAACAAATAAACAAACACAAGTGCCATTCCGACAATCATAATCGTTTGTCCTGACGCTTCTCTTTCTTGAGCCGAAGTACCCGACCAATCAAAAGTTATATCAGAAGGAAGCACCTGTTTTGCAACTTGCTCCATTGCCGTCATAGCGTCGCCGGAACTTTTTCCCGCAGCCTGCTGACCTTGAATTTGAACGGATTTATACTGATTATATCTCGAAATCGACGCAGTACCAACTGTCTGCTTAAGCTTAACAACAGACAAAATCGGAACCATAACGCCATTTTTATTTTTGACATAAATTCCCGACAAATCGGTTGCTTTATCTCTAAACCTGCTTTCTGCCTGCATTTGAACCTTAAACACACGGTCATACTTATTGAAATCATTTACGTAATTTGTACCGAGCATAGAGGACAATGTCGTATAAAGTTCAGACAAGTCTATATTTTGAGCTAAAGCTTTTTCAAAATCTATATCAACAATATATTGAGGAACATTCGCCTGAAACGAAGTGTTTACACTGGAAAGTGACGAATTTTCATTTGCGGCCGCAACAAGTTTATTTGCCCATGTTTCCAACTGTTGTGCGGTATATTCACCCTGCGAAAGCATTTGGAATTCAAAACCGCCCATCATACTCATACCGTTAATTGCAGGAGGAGAAAAAGTCATAATCGAAGCTTCTTTCGTATTTGCAGCCACCATTCTGATTTTCTTCAAAATAGCTGTGTGAGAAAGGTCTGTCGGTTTTTTCTGAATTTTCCGTTTAATCCAACGAAGCGGAGTAATTTTTCTTGCCTCGTAATCATCCAACTGAATAATTACGGTTGACTGGTTAACTGCACCGTTACCGCCGAATACCGTCAATTTTTCCTGATTTATGCCATCTATATACTTAATCCCGTCAATAAATTTTTTCGAAACTTCTTCCGTTCTTGATAGTGACGCACCGTCCGGAAGAGTAATACTTGCAAGCAAAATTCCCTGATCTTCATCCGGAATAAACCCTGTAGAAATCGTTTTAAAAGAAATCAGTGTTAATGCCAAAATCACCGCATAACATACTGCAACAAGCTTTTTATCATTTACAAATTTTTTAACATATTCAAGATAAAACTCTTCGACTTTAGCAAAACCGTCATTAAAGGATTTTACCCACACCGCAGTTTTTTTACCAATTCTTTGAGCAATATGCTTAAGAGTTTGCATAGTTGTTGACTTAGGTTCAGCCGAATTACCGCTACTCCATTTCCTACCCAAGAAATGCGAACACATCGCAGGGGAAAGTGTCAAAGCACAAATAGCAGAAATCGCGATAGATACAGCAATACAAACAGCAAACTGCTTATACATAACCCCCGTCATACCGGTCATAAAAATAATCGGAACAAATACTGCCATTAAAACAAGTGCCATTGCAACAAGTGATGAACCAACCTCTTCCATAGTCAACTGAGTTGCGATAATTGCGGATTTGCCTTCATCAATATGACGTTTTACATTTTCGATTACAACAATAGCATCATCAACAACGACACCAACCGCAAGAACCAACGCAAACAACGTCAACAAATTTATGGTCATGCCAAAAGCTTTCAAGGCGAAAAACGTACCGATTAAAGATACAGGAATTGTCGCACACGGAACGAGTGTCGCCATTCCGTCACCCAAAAACAAATAAATTATTATTACAACAATCAATGCGGTTATCAAAATCGTAAATTCAACTTCATGCATAGACTCGTTAATAAAGTCCGCATCATCCTTTACATACAAAATTTTTATCCCGTTTGTCAACCTTGAATTAAGCTCGTTAACCTTTGCCTTAACAGCCTTTGACAAGTTTAAAATATTTGCATCAGGCAACTGAGAAATCATTACAACTGCAGAAGGTTTGCCGTTTACCAAACCTAAATTTGAATAAGATTCAGCACCGAGCTCAACCCGTGCAACATCCTTAATTTTAACATTTGAACCGTCCATATTTGAACGAATAATTATATTTTCAAAATCTTTAACGTCCGAAAGTCGCCCCGGAGTTTTCAACGTAATTTGTAAAGCCTGTTTTTCATCCGTCGGAAGTTGTCCGAGTGCACCTGTTGCGACCTGCGTATTTTGGTTTTTGATTGCTGTAGCAATTTCGGAAGTCGACACGTTTAATCCTGCCATTTTTTGAGGATCCAGCCAAATTCTCATTGAATAATTTCCACCACCAAAAACGCTTACATCCGCAACACCGTCGATACGTTTCAATTCATCCTTAATATAAATAGAACCATAATTTGTCAAATCCAACTGATTCCAATCCCCTGATTCAGGATAAAGTGTCAAAATGATAGCTCCGGAACCTGAAGATCGACTTATTGCCGTAACTCCTGTTCTTTGAACATCTTCCGGCAACTGGGTTTGTACCCTTTGAATAAGATTTTGAACATTCATCAAATTAATATTTTTATCTGTCCCAACCTTAAAATACAACGTCAACGAATAACTTCCGTCAGTTGATTCAGACGTCATATAAGTCATATTTTCAACACCGTTCAACTGGTTTTCGATTACCGTCGCAACCGTAGACTCGATAACCTCAGCACTTGCCCCCTGATAAGATGCAGAAACTCTTACCTGAGGCGGGGTTACGTCAGGATAGCTCTCTTGCTTTAATCCCAAAATCGAAATCACACCAAGAATTACTATACATAAAGAAATTACCAGTGCAAATCTCGGCTTGGTTATAAAAAAATAAAGTTTGTCTTTATCAAAAATCTTTTTCATTAATTTTTACCCACAGTTTTCTCTGTTTTAGTCACAATTTTTAACTTTTGACCTTCTGTTGCAATACTTTGAATACCCGAAGTTACAACCACATCGGATTGCAAAAGTCCGCTTTTTACCACCCATTCATTATTAATTGAATCGGAAACCTTAATATTTTTTCTAACAGCTTTTCCGTCCTCAACCGTCCATACATAATAACCGCTCATCGCATCACCCTTTGTGCAAGATTGAGGAACTGTCATAAATTTAACCTTCTTCGGTGCAATCAGCGAAACTTTCATATAATCCCCCGGAACTAACCACCCTTTTGAATTGTCAAATACCGCACGCATACTTACAGAACCAGAATCTTTATCGATTTTGTTGTCAACAAAATTAACTTTTCCGATTTTGTCGTACCAAGAACCTTCATCAAACTGAACTTTTACTTGAACATCTTTATACTGTTCACTTGCCTTCAAAAGCTTTACAAAATCATCACTCTTTAAGCTGAATGATACATAAACAGGGTCAATACTTGAAATATTTGCCAAAGCCCCCGAAGTCGCAGTTACATAGTTGCCTTCCGTAATATTAACCTTACCAATCCTTCCGTCAATCGGTGATTTTATGGAAGTGTAGCTCAAATTTACTCTTGCAAGTTCAAGTTGTTGTCTTGCCGCATCCATCAATGCTTTATTCTGATTTCGCATAGCCAAACTCTGGTCAACATCGGAACGGCTTATCAAATCTTCTTTTATAAGAGCATTCGCTCTGTTCAATTCTTGTTGAGAATTCTTCAACAATGCTCTGTATTGATTAACGTTTGCCTGTGCATTATTAACCTCAATTTGATATTCTTTCGGATCAATCTGAAACAAAAGCTGACCCTTTTTGACAAAATCCCCTTCTTTAAAATATTTGCCCGTCAAAAATCCGGAAACTCTCGCAACCAAATCAACGGAATACTTCGCCTCAACACGTCCCGTAGATTCCGCAGAAACATTCACTTCCTCAATATGCGGATTGTCAACCTCAACTTCTTTTGGCATCATCATCATTTGACGCTGGATTACCCCCGTCACCAAACCCGAGGTTTTGTTATAAATAATAGGTACGACAATAATCAGCAAAATCAATATTGCCAACTTTTTTCTGGTCATCTTAATTTTCATATAACTCTCCGATTTTATTCTTAACACAATTACAGTAGAATTTTCTACACTAATCCTACGGAATTTTCGCTTTCCTGTCAATATGATACCGAAAACTATCAACCATTCAATGTAGTTATTTTTTAAAAATTAATTATTATTTTTCGTCCATAATGCTCTTAATGAATTCAATACAGCAATGAGAGTAACCCCGACATCAGCAAAAACAGCTCCCCACATCGTGACAAACCCTAATGCACCGCAAATCAGGAACAAAGCCTTTACTCCCAAAGCAAAAATAATGTTTTGAAAAACGATTGTCATTATGCGTTTTGATAATTTTATAGCAAGCGAAACTTTTGAAATTTTATCGTCCATAATCACAACATCTGCAGCTTCAATCGCAGCATCAGAACCTAATCCGCCCATAGCAATCCCAATATCGGCACGCATTAAAACAGGAGCATCATTTATCCCGTCACCTACAAAAATTACACTCTTTTTACGAGGTTTCTCAACTATAATTTCCTCTAATTTTTCAACTTTGTTTTCAGGAAGTAACTGTGCATAAAAATCCTCTATCCCAAGCTTTTGTGCAACATTTTGAACCGCAGAAAATCCGTCACCGCTCAACATCACAACCTTATCACAGAGTTTTTTGAGAACTTTAACCCCTTCCGCAGAATCATCTTTCAACTCATCAGAAATCACGATATAACCAACAAAAATCCTGTTTTTTGCCACATAAACAACTGTTCCGACGGCATTTGAAACGTTGCAGGTCACCCCGAATTTTTCCATTAATTTAAGATTACCGACAAGAATTTCCTCACCGTTCAACAACACTTTCACACCATTTCCGGCAATCTCTTCAACGTCCGAAATTTCATGATTATCAATAGGTTTGCCGTATGCTTTCTTTATTGAAAGTGCAATCGGGTGATTTGAATAAGCCTCCGCTTTCGCCGAAATTTCAATCAATTCTTCTTTTGAAATCCCGACAGAATTGAATTCCGTCACAACAAACGAACCTTTTGTCAATGTTCCTGTTTTGTCAAAAACAACAGCATAAGGTCTTGAAAGTGCCTCAACATAAGCACTTCCTTTAACTAAAATCCCGACTCTTGAAGCTCCGCCAATTCCCGCAAAAAAGCCTAACGGAACTGAAATTACTATCGCACAAGGGCATGAAATTACCAAAAACGTCAAGGCTCTCTGAAACCAAACACTAAACACTCCTCCAAACATCAATGGAATTACGACAAGCAACACCGCACCCAAAACAACCGCAGGAGTATAGATTTTTGCAAATTTTGTAATAAAATTTTCTGCCTTAGATTTGTTTTTTGAAGCATTTTCCACAAGTTCCAAAATCTTAGAAACGGTAGACTCCTCAAACTTTTTGCTGACTTTTATTTTTATAACACCGTTTGTATTAATACAACCGCTAATCGCATTATCACCGACTTTCAAACTTCTCGGCAAAGACTCCCCGCTCAAAGCTGACGTGTCAACAACCGCACTGCCGTCCACAACAACCCCGTCAAGCGGAATTTTCTCACCTGTTTTTACCACAATCACATCACCGACATTTACAGCGTCAGGGGATTTTTTAACCAATTCGCCGTTCTGTTCAATATTGGCATAATCAGGTCGGATATCCATTAATGTAGAAATTGATTTTCTCGATTTGTCAACAGCTTTGTCCTGAAAATACTCTCCTACTTGATATAAAATCATAACCATAACGGCTTCCGGAAATTCTTTTATAGAAAATGCCCCGAGGGTCGCAATACTCATTAAAAAATTTTCATCAAAAACTTCACCTTTTATAATATTTCGAAAGGCTTTCAACAAAATATCACCACCCGCAATCAGGTATGCGACAAAGAATATTGCAAACTTTACAACCCCTTCGACAGGTAAAAAAGTTCCGCATAAAAATACAGCTATCGCCAAACCAATCCTGAGCAGCGGGGATTTTTTATTTTCATCTTCGTGTTCGTGATGATGTTCACACATAAACTCGCCTTTCGATTGAATAACTATTCAACTATACCTATATTATAATTGAACAACCATTCAACTGTCAACCCCATAAAGCATTTATTTTTACAATCAGTTACACAGTTGAACAATCATTCAATTTATAGTAAAATGAATTTATACTACATATTGGAGAATTTTAATGGGAAACAAACGTTCTGATTGCGAAGCAACAAATCTTGAAATAGTAGAAAAAGTGAAACCAAACATGCCGGAAATGAACATGCTCTATGATCTTTCGGATTTCTTTAAAGTTATGGGCGACAGCACTCGTATTCAACTGCTTTGGGCATTGGAAGAAAGTGACATGTGCGTCAACGACCTTGCCGTACTGTTGAATATGACAAAATCTGCAGTTTCGCACCAATTAAAAGTTCTCAAGACAGCAAAACTCGTACGTTCAGAAAAAAACGGAAAAAATGTTTACTATTCCCTGAACGATCACCACGTTAAAATGATATTAGAAAAAGCCCTTGAACACATCAACGAATAAATAAAAACGCACTAAACACAAACTTTCGCCAAATTATTATTTATACCGATTAGCGACCAAACGACATATTCGCCAAAAGGCTAATGCAAAAACTTATATTTTTCGCAATAAATTAAATGTTGAAAATTTCAACGATTGATTAGAAAGGAGATATATGAGTTTTAACGCATTAAAAGAAAAAGGAATTCCCTTTGATAAACAACTTAGGACATGGCACGATATTGTAAAAAGGCCATACAACAGAGTTGAAGTTGATTGTTACACCAGAACTCGACAGATTTTGATGAACGGAATAGAAACCGAAGCTTGGAACTTCAAACACCATTTCGGAAGAACTTGTGACGATTTAGAACTTATAAAAAAGATTGCACAAATCAGAAAAATTGAAAACACCCAGCAAAACACCGTTAATTGGCTTGCTCCTGCCTGCCAAACAGTACTGGATACAACTCTCGGATATGAACAGGTTGCAGTAGACTTAACAGCTTGGCTTGCACAAAACGAACCTGATAATTATGTTCGAGAAACGTTTAATTTTGGTTTGCTTGAGGACTTTGACCACCTTTACCGCTACAGTCAATGGGCATATTTAACGGAAGGGAAAAATCCAAACGATATTTTGCAACACCAAACTGACGTAATAATCGGACGACCAACCCAAAACCACCACAACTGTAATGCGATAAGAATTCGTAAACATTATGACAAAACCAAAACTTCACCACAAACAAAAGTTAACATTTTAACATTACTTTCCGGCGAACAACAAACCCACAACTACTACGCCGAACACGGATTTATGTACGGAAACGATGATTTAAGAAGAACTTATGCCGAAATTTGTGACGTAGAAGAAGAACACGTAACTATGTATGAATCCTTAATTGACCCGACAGAAACGATGCTTGAAAAATGGGTATTACACGAATTCACTGAAGTTTGCACATACTACAACTGTTATAAAGACGAAGTTGATGAAAAAATTAAACAAGTTTGGGAAGAATTTCTCGCAATGGAAATTGAACATCTCAAAATTGCCGCAGAATTTTTCGAAAAACACGAAAAACGAGATGCGGAAGAACTTATTGGCACAGAAATCCTCTTACCTTGTCATTTTGAAAGCCAAAAAAATTATGTCGCAAACATACTAGAAACAGAAATCGACAAACGACAAGACGGCACCGAAGAAATGGGCTACACAACCATTGACAAACTACCGCCGGATTGGGCAAGCTACAAAGTTCAACAAACAGTCGGCGAAAACGGAGCTCCGACAGAACAAACAATTATAAATATCTGTGCAACCCTCGGCAGAGATATAGTTTCTGCTGATAAAAAATTAGTTCAAAAGCAAGCGGCACTTCTTGCAAAAGGTCTTGAACCCGAAGCTCAAGCCCCAAATACAGTCACGGTACAGGATTACGAAAACATGCCTGACAACTCAAATTTTGAAGAATTGTTTTAGACACAAAAATGCCGTGACAATATGCTCACGGCATTTTTTTAACCTTTAATCATCTTTTGCAACATACTATCGTTTGTAAATTGAAGATTTTGCGGTGCTACGGTATGTTGTGCCAACTCTGCGACTTGAGCCGGAGTATTCACAGGTTTTTGAGTGTTTGCGTTTACTTCGTACGTTTTAACCGAACGTTTACCCGTCAAACGTTGCATAAAGTTATAATAACCTTTCAAAAATCCTGTTGCATTATTCTGTTTATCCTCAAGGGCAATCAATTCATCTCTTGAATGAGCCCCGACAGGAACACCGACGGATTTTCTGGTTAACCATTCGCCCAGCGTTGTATTCGTCAACGTAATCCAGCTCATTCCAAACAACGAGCTGTTATATTGGCTTCTGAATGTCGAATTGAACAAGTCAATCAACAAGGTTTGATAAAATAATCTCGAACCTTCCTGCACAAAACGTTCTTTAAATTTGGTTTTTGCACCTTCTACATCGTTACCGTTGGATTTGAGCATTACCATGTTGTAGTTATCAGTCATCAAGAACCATAAAGTTGCGGCTGTCGCAGCAGTTTTCGCTAAATTTGAAAGGTCACTGTTTGAAATACTTGACATACTATCTACATTGAACCCTTTCAACATAGCATCCATCACGAAATCTTTTAATTCTTTTGGTGTCTTTTTACCGTTAAGAGCCACTTTGCCAATTCTGTCGAGTGCGTACTGCAAAGCTTCGATATCCTTTGCATTACGAGCTTTTGCAGCTTTTTCGGCAGCTTTTGCAGCTTGCTCTTCCGTCAAAACAGGAGCTTTTTTGAAGTTTTTCGCAACAACTTCAACCAACTGATTTGTATATCTGTAAGGCAAAGTTACAGTATTCCAAGCAAACTTGAACGGAGCAATTACAAAGTCAGCTACGATTTTAGCTCCCTTATTTTTTGCCCCGAGATTAATAAACGAAACCTGCTCTTTTATAGTATTTCCGCCAACTTTTTTATCAACCTCTTTAGTTACTTTAAGTTTTTCGACTAAGTTTTTAAAGTCTTTAACTTCATCCTTCAAACCTGCTTCATCCAACTTGTCCATAATTTTGTTGAATTTTTCTTCAGGCATAAGGTATTCAGGATTGATAGAAATCTTTTTGTAAAAATCCTTAAACGGTTTTTGGAAAGCTTTAATACCGTTATCCAAAGGTTTGATTAATTTTCGAGCACCTTTAAGCCCAAATCCTGCCGCAATCACAACACCTGACGCTTTCAAAATTGTATCAACTGAAAGCAACGGTTTTTGTTGTTCTTTTGGTTGGGTTTGCGGTTTTATTTCAGCCCCTTTGAAGGTTGTTGTCGGTTTTATATCTTTTTCGGGAGCATTATTTTTAAGATTTTCTTTTCTTGCTTCTTCCGGAGTAAGTCTTGTAATATGTTTACCGTTAGACAAACGAGAGAACATTTCGGTCACAAGAACTGTTGCACCCGTCATTAACATAATACCTGATTTTGAATTGTTGATATATTTTTGAAGAGCACCTAAAGTTACAAGAGTCAAGTAACCGCTTGTCAAAATACGTGCCGTTTCTTGCTTGAACCTTGTTTTCTTTTCCTTAGAAGCTTGTTTCGGATCGTCGTCCATCATTCTTGAAAGGTTATAAGCATCGTTTGCCAAGAATATGGCAGGCGGAAGTCCTGAAACCAAACGGTTTAATGCTCTTTCATGTTTTGTATCGTAATTTCCGGATTTCGGATTAAACATTTTTAATTTAAACTGATGAATTGCGGATTTTACTTCATCCTTTGTATATTTAGGATTGTTGTAATATTTTTCCTTAACCTCAAAAAGCCCACGTAAAGCATTCATTTCTGAATCGTGTTTTGAACGTTGTCTGATATTTTTGAAGAAAGGTCTTTCGTGAACTTTATCAGCCCATTTTTTTAACGGTTTGAATTTTTGCAAAAGTTCAACCGCACCATTCAGCATATCAGCAGGAAGAATTTTGACAGGATAAACCAATCCATCCCAAATCAAATGAGGAATTGTCTTTTTATGAAGAATAATGTTACCGTCTTTGTCGACACTCATCATATTTTTTGAAAGTTCAGATTTTTCCAAATGAGTATAGAGGTTTTTGGCACTTTGCATATATTCATCGGCAAAATCAAAAAATTCCTTTTTACTGTAAGCAACATCGTTTACTTTTTTGTACTTCAAGCCGTGGAGTGCTTTAGATACAGAAAGACCTTTAAATGATAATTGCTCTGAATTTCTATTTAAAGGTCTCTCAATATCCGATTTATTAAATTGTGACAAGTGTTTTGAAGTTGGAGATAAAAACTCCTGATTAGGGGCTGGTATCCCGTAATCCTTTCGTTTTTGTCGTATTAAACACTGGGTTCTATTTATTTGCATTTTAACTAATCCTTCCCGACATGTATTTTCACGTGAAAAGAAATTTTCCACAACCCCATGTGATGAAAATATTTACTTTAGTTTACAATTTATAAAAAAACAGTCGGACATTTTTGCCCGACCGTCTTTAAAACTTAGTTTTCTGCACTCTCTGAAAGGGTTTTCAGAATTGTATATGAAGCATCCCAACCGCTTTGTCCGCCGGTTGCTTTGAATTGAGCAATATTTTTTGCTCTGAGTTTTTTAGCTTTTTCTTGATTTTTCTTAAACATTGCCAATTTTTTCTTATTTGAATTTCTTTCAGTTACAATCGGATTTGCATAAGTCAAGAAAGTTCTGTATTCATTACACCCGTAGCCTGCTTTAACTTTTGAAGGATAGTTATAAGTCAAATAATCATAAACGTTCATAGCTCTTTCTGCATTAGCCGGTTTTCCTGCCAAAATTTCAAAAGTGCTACCCGGCATTTTTGTAATAACAACAATCATTGCAAGCGGATTGTAATTTGCTTTAATCATCATATCCGCACCGGTAATATCAGCTTCTTTGTTATCTTTTAAACTTGTTCTTGATGAAACGAATTCACTGTTCGCAGCGGTTGTTATAACATTATCCGAGCTTAAATTTCCGGTCAAAGCCTCTTTTGCAATTTTTCTCATTTTGTTTTTTGCATAATGTCCGTTGATAATATGTCCCAACTCATTTGAAACAACAGCAGCAACTTCATTATCATTTCCCGCATAAGTCAAGTCAGTGCTTGAAATATAAACGACGTTAGTTGAAGAAACTGCCGAATTGTCAACAGAACCATTTACAACTTTGAAAGTTGTTTTTGCAGGTAAACCGTTTTTAGTCAACAACTGTTTTCCAACAGGTGCAACTCTGTCGGCAGCAACCCATGTTGCAGCGGATGCAGGCAATATCATCATTGCCGTTGCGAATAAAGAAATAATAACTTTTTTCATGTACTTCTTCTCCTTTTTCTAATCAACAAATCTATATTTTATAAGTGCAATTATTGCGTGAATACCGTCCCTCCACGTAATTTTTTTACCATCAGCAAATTCTCTTCCGTAATAAGAAATCGGTAATTCAAAAAGTCTTGCACCACGTTTTAGAACTTTTGCGGTAATTTCAGGTTCAAAATCAAATCTGTCTGATTTAATTTCAATCCCTTTGATGAAATCAGCCTTGAACGCTTTGTAGCAGGTTTCCATATCTGTCAAAGTCGAACCGTAAAGAATATTTGTCACAAGTGACAAGAATTTGTTACCCAAAAGGTGGTGGAACATAAACGAGCGAGAAGGTTTTCCGCCCGAAAGTCTTGAACCGTAGCAAACATCAGCTTTTCCATCCAAAAGCAACTGTATCAGAGGTTTGTAATCCACCGGATCATATTCCAAATCCGCATCCTGAATTACAATAATATCGCCCGTTGCAGCCTTAAATCCGTCACGCAACGCAGCACCTTTTCCCTGATTGTAATCGTGATACAAAACTTTATACGGAAATTTTTGGTACAAATCTCTTGTGCCATCCGTAGAATAATCATCAATCAAAATAATTTCTTTTTCTAACCCGCAAAAATCTGCGTCTTCAACTTTTTTAATAATTGTCTCAAGCGTCGAAACCTCATTGTAGACAGGTATCAGTATCGTAACCTTGTTCATCGCTCATCTTCCCTTTTTTACATTGTGTTATTACAAAAAATATTGTATAATAAAAACAGAAGATTGTAAAAGGATAGTTAAATGATTAGAAAAAATCCCGCACTAACGAAAGCTCAGGATGAAAAAGGGGCAGAGTTAATAAAAAAAGGTTTGCTTGCACTTCAACAAAAAAAGTTTGAAGATGCAAAGGAATATATAATTAAGGCAGAAACTTATTACAAAAAATTTAAAGCTCTGAAACAAATCTCCATTTGCTTGAGCATTCTCGGTTTTACGGAATATATGCTCGACAAAGACAATATGGAAATCGCACTCGGACTTATTGAAGACGGGCACTATATGGCAGAATTGAGCGGGGAATCCACTGCGAAACTTTTCTATGAATTCTGCCTCGGGAGTCTTGATTACTGCGAAGGGCAAAAAGACACTGCTCTTATGCACTATCAAAACGCAAGAAACTATGCGATGAAATCCGACGGATTTGCACTGTTAGGCTACATTACGGCAAGAATTAACCAACTGCAAAGCGGAAACGACATTGAATTTCCAATCCAAAGCGATCCTCTTGTTTCACTCGTAAAAATAGGTCGCTCTATCAATGTTTTAACAGACATCAATGTACTTTTAAAAGTCATTGCCGAGGAAACAAAAATCGCAATGCAAGCCGACAGGTGCACGGTATTTTTATATGATAAAGAAAAAAACGAGATTTGGTCAAAAGTTGCACTGGGGCTAGACTCAAAAGAAATCCGATTTCCTGCGGATAAAGGACTTGCTGGTTATGTTGTAAAAACAGGCGAATCCGTAAACATTCAAGACGCCTACAACGACCCTCGTTTCAACCCCGAAGTTGACAAGGAAACAGGCTACAAAACCAAAACTATTCTCTGTATGCCTATAAAAAACAACAATCAAGAAATTATCGGAGCATTTCAGGTTTTAAACAAGAAAAAAGGAACTTTTACAAAATCCGATGAAGATTTACTTGTTGCAATCGGCGGAAGTGCAAGTATTACACTCGAAAACGCTCAACTTTTCAAACAACAACAAGAAATGTATAAAGAACAAAAGTTACTTTTCGATAGCTTCATCAACACGCTTGCAGCCTCAATCGATGCCCGTGACAAAATTACTTCAGGTCATTCAGACCGTGTAAGACTTTATTCTATGTTGATTGTTGACGCTCTCGGGCTCGACGAGAAACAAAAAGAAATTATCGAAAAAGCCGCAATTCTTCACGATATCGGCAAAATCGGGATTAGAGATTCCGTACTACAAAAAGAAGGAAAACTTACACCTGAAGAGTACAAACACATTCAAGAACACGTGCAAATTACCCACAATATTCTTGAAAAAATCTACAAAACCGAAGACTTTAAGCAGATTGACGAAATTGCCTGCTCACACCACGAAAAATACGATGGCAGCGGATATTTCAGGCATCTTAAAGGTGAAGAAATACCTTATGGAGGAAGAATTCTTGCTGTGTCCGATGTCTTTGATGCAATCACTTCCCGCCGTCACTACCGTGACAAAATGCCTATTGAAAACGTTGTCGGAATTTTGATTAAAGATTCCGGAACACATTTTGACAAAAGCATTGTAGACGTTTTTCTAAACGAAATCTCGGTTGACAAAATCGTCAAAGTGTTCTTAACTGAAAATCACAGCGATTTTAAAGAAGAAGACAAAAAAATTCTTGAAAAATATCATTTAATTGATATATATAATTACATAACCAAAGAAAAACCGACAAAAAAAGAACAACAAATAGTAAAAATTTTCAATTCTTACTATTCGACACACACAGAAAATCACGGGAACGAGTAAATTTAATGAAGAACAAACTTTTAATATGTTCAATAGTTTTGATAAGCACATCACTCTCCACACTTGCTGCGGGGTTTGATGAAATCAAGCCTGCCGACCCGTTCTCAGGGAAACCGACCACCCAAAGCAACATCGAAATCAATGTTCCGAAAAAAGCAACTTTGACAAAGAATGATGTTCATAACCATTATGCAATAGCCCAAGAAAGATTTGTTCAAAGCAACGTAAAATCCTCTTATATGGATTTTAGAATGCTTATCGAAACAGTAAATCCGAACGATTATGCATATATGCTTATGGTCGGGAAAATGGCAGATTTAGGGTTTTTCACACTGGCAAATCTGTCAGCATCAAAAATTACGGATGAAGATTTGTCCTACGTCTACGTTGAAGACATAAAAAAATTCTACTACCCGTCGGTTATGCTAAAACCTAAGGATGAAATATATCTTGCAGAAATCTTTTCAAACATCATCTACAATGCCCAAAGCAAAGAAGCAACGGCTGAACTTTTGAAGAATGAAGAACTTTTAAAAACCTCCGACTACGCAAACTATCTTGCGGCACTCGGACTTTTGAAATCCGGAAACGGTGAAGTTGCAACAAAATACATCGACGCAGCTATCGAAAAAAATCCGCAAAACATCAACTACAAAAAGTTAAAAGCCGAAATTGCACTCCAAAACGGCAAAAACGGAACTGCACTTAAATTGATTTCTGAAATAAAACAAGCTCCGCTCCAAACAAAAGAATTTAAAAACAAAGTAAATTCACTTGAGGAGTATATACTCTACAAAACCGCAAAGCAGGATTACTTGAAAAAATACCACCTTGCGTACTATTACTACTATGAAGGCGAACTCACAAAAGCCGCTCGAACTCTTCAAAATGCAGGCTCAAACAAAAAAGCCCACAACAAAGTGATTTATGCACTATTGTCAAGAGTTTACTTTGACTCAAAAGAATTTGAAAAGGCAGAAAGTTTTGCACAAAAAGCAAACAACCTCGACGGCTCAAACCCTATTGCATTAATGGTTTTGGGTGATGTTTCAACGAGAAAAAATGACCTCAAGACTGCGGCAAAATATTATAAAAAAGCCTCATCTTGTGACAAAAAATCACCTGACGCACTTGTAAAATTGGCAGAAACCTACAGGGCAATGAACAAACCTAACGACGCCGACGAGATTTATGAAAAAATCTTGAAAGAGCGTTCCGACTGCCCAATGGCATATTACAACGTTGCAATGAAAGATTTGTCCAGAAAAAGCGAATACTTGAAAAAGTCTGTCGCTTTAGATATTTCGTTTGAGGATGCGTGGCTTGAGCTTGCGAAAACCTCATTGGATAAAAACATGTTTGACAATGCGAAAAAATATCTCAAAATTGCGAAATATATTGACGAAAACAATTTTAAATACTATTATTATCAGGGATTGTTTTGCAAATCTCAAGGCTTAGCACAAGAAGCTGCCTTCAACTTCAAAAAAAGTCTGACCTTGAAACCTGATTTTCAGCCTGCAAAAGAGGAATTGAGTATATGAAAAAAAATATTTTGATAGTGGAAGACCATGAACTTACAAGATTTGGACTAAAAACTGCATTTGAAGGTGTCGAATTTGTCGGCGAACTTTTAGAGGCTGAATCTGCTGAAAAAGCTATCGAAATTTTCAACAACACTCCGATTGACATCGTAATTATGGACTTGGGTCTTCCGGGGATGAACGGGATTGAGGCAACAAAAAAAATCAAATCTCTAAACAAAGATGTAAAGATTATTATCCTAACCTCCCACAACGACGAAAAAGAAGTTCTGAACAGTCTTAGAGCAGGTGCAAACGCTTATTGCTCAAAGGAAATCAATCCGCAAAGACTTATTCAGGTTGTCCAATCAGTTGCGGACGGTGCAGCGTGGTTTGACCCGAGTATCGCAAACATCGTACTCCGTGCAACCGCAAATTCACCTGTAATTTCTGCGGACAACAACGCAAAAAATTACGATTTGACAACAAGAGAATCCCAAATTTTGAAACTTATGACCGAGGGTTACAGCAACATGGAAATCGCTCAAATCCTAGTTATAAGCATAAATACTACAAAAGCCCACGTTGCAAACATTTTGCAAAAACTTGAGGTTGATGACAGACTTCAAGCCGCCCTGAAAGCATTAAAATATAAGATTGTGTAAAGGAAAAATTATGTCAGTGAATGTATTGCTGGTTGACGACAATCCTAAATATTTGAGAGATGCACTTCCTTTTTACGGTTACAGCGTAGATGTTGCCGTGAACGGTTTGGAGGCTATGAGCGTGCTTTCCAAAAACCCGACAAAATACGACATTGTTCTTTTGGATGTTATGATGCCCGAGATGAACGGGTTTGAAACCTTAAAAAATATCAGAGAAAACGAATACACAAAATTTATTCCTGTTATAATGATTACAGCGGTAAGCGAAGAACAAAAAATTATATCAGGACTGAAAAGCGGTGCTGATGACTACATCGTAAAACCTTTTATTTTACCCAACCTTTTGGCAAGAATAGAGGCTCTGCTCAGACGCAGCAGTTGGCAAAATCAAAAACCGAATTTACCGGAAATGCCGACAGCCAAGCTAAAAGAACCCGTACAGCTTACGGCAAGAGAAAAAGACGTGTTATCACTTGCCGCCAAAGGTGCAAACAACAAAGAAATAGCAGAAAAGCTGTTTTTGCGTGAAGTTACCGTAAAAAGCCACATGAACAATGTCTTTAAAAAACTTAAAGTGTCAAACCGAACCCAAGCCGTTTTGACCGCACTACAGACGAATTTGATTAAATAGTAATTTCTAAAAGGAGAATAGCAATATGATAGATTATACAAAAGAAGAACTCGTTGAAATTTTGAGAAAACACCCTGAAAAATTTAATGAATGGAAAGTCGATCAAGAAGAAATCGACCTTAGTGAAGTGGATTTTTCGGGCATTAATTTTTCAGAAGTAGATTTTTCTGATGTAGACTTGAACTCCAGTTCTTTTTCAGACTGTACTCTATCATTCGTAAACTTTTCGGGAGCGGATTTAACTTCCGTAGACTTCACCCGCTCAAAAGTCATAGAATGCGATTTTACGGAAGCACTTTTGACAGGTGCAGATTGCAGTTACGCCGAAATGACTTATTGTAACTTTACAGACGCAGACTTGGCAGGATGTATTTTCTCGGAAAGTGACCTGACAAGCTCTGATTTTACGGGTTCTTACAACCTTTCAGCCTGCCGTTTTGACAGCGACACAGTATGGCCTGATTCAGACTTGTTGCCGGAAGACTTTGACGCTTGCTATAAAGATGACCTCTCCTCACTCAAAGACGACGACGACTATGCCCACGAGAGTGATTATTAATTTTTAAGTGAAAAGTAAAAAGTGCCGTAGGGTGAAATAAGCAAAAGCGTTTCCACTCTACAATCATTCACTTCCACAACCCCCATGAAAACATGGGGGTTAAAACACTGCCCTTGAAGCGACGGCTTTTTTTATTTTTTAAATACGTTATACTGATTATGTAATCGGTTAAGGCTCAAACCCTCTGACGGTAAAGCTGTTTGCCGATTAGGACAAAGGAGTATTGTGTATGGGGTATATACATTGCTGCGGAGGTTTGCACAAGACAAGGTCTTTCAAACTCGCTCCGCAAGAGGGTTTTGTGCTGGCTGAATTAGACCTGCTTAAAAAATGTCCCGTTTGCGGGCACACGGTCGTTCAACTGACAAGAATTGACAATGAGGACAAGATTTCCACAATCAGAAAAACTAACAAAAAAGCTCTCGACTTTTTTGAGAAACTTAAAACAAAAATTTTGTATGAAGAAAAAGTTCAAAAAATTCCGCTGAGTGTTGGCGGGTTCTATCTGAACTACAACGAATACGGAGTTAAAAAAAGATGCTATTCAAACCTTAGCAGACTAAAAATCGGACTTTATGAAAACAAAGATATAATCCACTATTTACAATCCTTTTAAATTATCTTACTCTCTGAGGGGACAAATTTTTGTCCCTTTTCTTTATATATTTTAACGTAGGAAATATTATTAAAGAATAAGTTCTTGCTAAATTTTTCTCGAGTATGATAAAGGTGGAAAAGAATAGCCAAGTGTTTTCAAAAAGGAAAATTGAATAATGAAACTAACACCAAAGGAAACTGATGTTATAACTTTGGTCGCAGCAGGTTACTCGGATAAAGAGATTGGGGTACACTTAAAGATTTCGTACGGAACGGTCAGAGATTATGTTGACAAAATCATCTTGAAAACCCGTGCCAGAAACCGAACACATGCGGCTATGTTATACGGTAGGGAACATCTCGAATGGTTTTTGTCCATTCAACAATAACAAGTATCTAATATTTTAAATTTTAACGGAGCAATATGAAAAGAATTATTATTCACTGGACTGCCGGAAATTATTTTCCGACAGATTTTGAAAAACAGTGCTACCATTTTTTGGTGGACAAAAACGGCAAAGTTTACAACGGCAAGTTCAGCCCCGAATGCAACCTTAAATGCGAAAAAGGTCGCTACGCAGCTCACACGGGCGGTGGAAACACAGGGTCTATAGGAATTTCACTTTGCGGGATGTACGGTTTTGTAAGCAAATACAATCAGGGAAAATTTCCGCTAACCTCAAAACAATTTGAAGCGGCGATGGAATATTGTGCAAAACTTACGATTAAATATGACATTCCGATAACCCCAACCACAGTCATGACACACTATGAATTTGGGCAAAAACACCCGAGCACCACGAGTTTTGGCAAGATTGATATTACATTTATCCCGTCTTATCCGTGGGTTGAAAAAAATGACGTCGGGAAATTTATCCGTTCAAAAATCAAATGGTACAAGGCAAAATTGCAAGGAGAATAATTTATGGAAGTTTCTTATTATAACCTGTCTGGTGGAATTAATACCGCTTTGACAAAAACAGAACTGGGACTGGATACAAAACGGATTTATTGGAGTGACAGCGAAAACATTGAGGTTTTGCAAAACCGAGGAATTGTAAAACAAAAAGGGAACACTTTGTTTTTAGAACTTCCCAAGGCAGAAGCGATTAGCGGGATGTGCGAAATGAAGCACAAAGATGTATTGAAACTCGTCATAACGACGACAAGCGGGAGTATTTATGTTTACAACCACCAAAATAAAACGCTTTCAAAACTTGAAAAAACTATAACTTCGCAAACTCCCGTTTTTGCAAATTTTTTGGACGGAGTATTAATTTCAAGCAAATCCGACAGCCTTTTTTACATCAAAAACAACGACGTAAACAAGGTCGTAGAGTGTAATTTGACAGATACTGAGGGCAATCCGATTTATAGTGAAGTTCTCGGAATTTATAACGGAAGGGTTTGGGTTGCGGACAATGCAACGATTTACTATTCTGCACTCGGAACTTACGACGATTTTACAACTCAAGACGATGCCGGTTATATACGAAATTTTCACACGAATACGGACGCAATCACTGCATTATTCCCGTACAAAGGCTACCTTGCGATTTACAAAAAGAATGCGGTCTACCTTTTGAGCGGGATTAGCGGTAGTGATTTTTCTATTACGTTGTTTGCCGACAAGGGAGCGTTATCTTCAAAATGTATTGTGAATGTCGAAAATAAACAATATTTTTTAAGTAACGGTATCTATGCACTCGAACAGGTGGGCGAACTCAATCAAATCCAACTCGGCTCAGAGATTTCGGCAAACATTAATTCTGTATTTGAAAAATTCAACAAAACCCTAATGAACAATGCAATAGCACTGCATTACGAAAATAAAAATCAAGTGTGGTTTTTCTTTCCGTATACGGATGATGAGTATTTTCACACAATATGGATAAACGACTACGTAAACAAGTGCTGGTACAAACGAAAGCTTCCGCAAGATATCACAACAGCATGCCTGTTTGACGATAAGGTTTTGACGGCAGACACGAACGGAAAAATTTATATTGAAGATTATGGCTCCACTTTTGACGGCGAGGCGATTGAATTCTTTTGGAAATCCCCGTTTTTTGCACTCAATACACCGCACAAAAGGAAAATGATTGACGAATTCTATTTTATATTAGATTCGGCTTACGATAACGACTTTAATTTTTCGGTTTACAAAAACTACGACAGCGAATATGCGGACGATTTGGAGAGAATTTATTCAATTCACTACGAACACCTGATATGGGCAGACGACACGACAAGCGAAAAACTTTCGTGCAAATGGACAAGCGATAACGAGGACTTCCCGATTTGGGCAGTAAATTCCGACACACTTGAAAAAGCAGAAATTTCCGAATCAAATTACTCGCTTCAATTATGTATAGAAGGTCGGAAACAGACGAATTCTTGTGCAGTAATCGGTCTGCAATTCAGAGAAGTTTATAACGACGACTAAAAACAACACACACACCGCTCAATTTACACACATAAAAAACAAGAAAGGACAAACAACTAATGAGTGACAACACAACAAACGCTTATTCAGCATTTATTCCGGAAATCTGGAGTCAAAAATTAAACTCAATGCTTTCAAAAGAATGCGTTATGCTCCAATGCGTAAACAGAAACTGGGAAGGCGAAATTAAAAATCAGGGCGATAGTGTAAAAATTATCACCCCTGCAACAGTAAGCGTTGCAACCTTAGGTTCTGCTAACATTACATACAGCGAACTTGAACCTGAAGCAACAGACTTGATTATTGATCAGAAGAAATTCTTTGCCTTCAAAATTAACGATGTTGCACAAGTTCAGGCAAACACAGATATTATGGAAGCTCACCTCGAAAATGCGAAAAAAGCTATTGAAGAAGTTCAAGATTCATACCTGTTGTCTATGCACGCAAATGTAGAAACCGCAAACATTGTAGGTTCAGACTCTTCTCCGGTAACTTTGGATAAAACAACAATTTATCAGCAATTTGTAAAACTCGCACTTTGCCTTAAAAACTCAAATGCAGTATCTGCCACAAAACGTCCTTGGGTTGTAATTAACCCGACGGTTGAATCCTACTTATTACAAAGCAGCGAATTTATCGGAGCTCACAATGTTGCGGATGAAACCTTGAGAGAAGGTGCAATCGGCAGAATTGCGGGTATGGATGTTTTGGTCAGCACAAACTTGACTGCCGTTGACGGCAAATATTACGTACTTGCAGGTACAAACGACGCAATCACGTTTGCATCACAACTTGCTAAAATCGAAAGCTTGAGAGATAAAGACAGCTTCTCTGATTTGGTTAGAGGGTTGTATCTCTACGGTGCAAAAACAGTCCAACCGAAAGCCTTGGCAAAAATGGTTATCACAGCCCCTTAGTTTATCTTACACCTCCTAAAGCACCTTTTTGCTGCAAAAATTTTTTATAAAAGGTGCTTTTTCTTTAACTGATAAGGAAAGGAAAATATGTTTATAAATTTAAAAGAAAGGATAAAACAACTTGCCCAAAGTGCCGTTGCGATTGCAGAGCAGTCACTCGGTTCCAAAACGGGAAAAAAGAAAAAAGTTATGGCAATAAATTATATTGTGGAACACTTGCCAGTAAATCAGTTTTTGAAAGGCTTTGTCGCATTTGTTTTGTCTGGATTTATTGATAATGCTGTTGAATATGCGGTTAAGTATATGAACAGCCTCAAAGCAAACGGAGAACAAAATGAATATTGAAGATTTAAAAAATAATCAATCGGGAATTTCACCTTACGCCGAAGGTCAAAATAACACCGAAACCCACATGACGGAAGGACAAACGCCTCCGCAAGAGCCTCAACCCGAACAGATTGGAAAAGTTGATGTACAACGCATTGCCGAGAACGACCTGAAAACAATCCAAAATCTTGTAAACTCGGGGAAAATCGACAATGCACAAGGACAATATCTGGTAAATTTTGTAATAAATAAGGCGTTAAATATGGCAAAAAGCCAAGATTTCCAACCTGTTCCTCAACCTGCTCAGGAAACAAATACAGAACAAAATTTCAATTTTGAAAATTCTGATTTTTTCAAGCAGTCAGGCAGAGCAGAGGTTTTGGACTACCTCAAAAATTCGAACGTTAATTTTGACAAAGAGGAAATTTCCAAAATATCAAACCTCGTTGAAACCATTGAAAACAATGCGGTAGAACGATATTTGAAACAAATTGCACACGAAAAAACATTAAATGACGAAAACGAAATCGCAAAAAGCAGACTGCGTGCAAACGCACAAAATGCAAATTTTGACGATAACAAAAACATGGTTTTCACTCGTGAGCAAATCGGCAAAATGAGCGGTGCGGATTTCGCAAAAAACGAAAAAGCGATTATGGAACAACTCAGAAAAGGTCTTATTCGCTAAATTTCAAGAAGCAAAATCAAAGGCGGGCGGGGTTTTTTATAAAAATTCTGCCTGCTTTTTAAAAACACCCAAGGAGAAAAAATGAACTACTTTGAAATACTCAACAAATGTTTGGTTGAGCTGAATTACAAGCAGGTTAATTCTTTTTCGGAATTGACAAAAAACGAACACGAAAAACTGAAAAACATCGTAAATGTTATAAACAAAGAAATTTGTCTTTCGGAAAAATGGAATTTTCTACTCAGAACAACCACCCTTTCACTCCCTAAAAACACCGGACAAATTAAAAACACCGTGCAAGGTAAAATTGCGACAGTGATGATTGACGGGAAAATTTTCAAATACTACGACAATTTTGAAAAATTCTTCACAAACTCACAACCGCAAGGTACTTACACATCATTTAACGACATGCTACTTTTCCCGATTTTTAACAAAAATAAAGAAATTGAAATCATTTATTACACCTCAAATTCTGCCACCTCAAAAGAGGGAGACGAAAAGACCGAACTTGAGGAAGAAACCGACAAAACCCTTATCCCGACGGTTTTTGCAGAACCATTACTGGTTTATGGGGCATGTATGAGATTGAAAGGAAATCCACAGCATGTTCGGTTTAATTACTGGTACGGCATGTATAAAGATGCCCTCTCAAATATGAAGGCGAAACTTGCCGTAGATGCAAACACTGCACCCGTTGTAAACCTTTTCAGAACATAAAAAAAACAGGAAGTTTTCATTCCCCCCTGTTAAGATTTACACTAGCCGAAATATAAATAGCATGGATATTATAACATATTTTTCAAAATTATTCAAATAATACAACGAAATGTTAATATTACGAAACAATGAACAAACTCACACAACAACAAAAAAAGTTTATACAAGAATACATAAAAACCGTCGACGGTGAACTTGCGGCAAGACTTGCTGGCTACAAAACCAAAGATTTAAAGACTCAAGCTGAAAAATTACTTTCCGATTGCAAAATTGTAAAAAACATAAAACTTTCTCTAAAAAAACAAATAGACTCCCTCTGCGTTCCAAAAGGATATGTCATCCAAAACCTTTTGAAAATCGCAGAATTTTCACTTGAAGAAGAAGATATTACGGACAAAGAAGGAAATTTTACGGGAAAGAAGAAATTCCGTGACACCTCTGCCGCTCTAAAGGCTCTCGAAAGTCTTTGCAAATACTTAGGTTTTGGCACCCCAAAAAGTGATGAAAATCTGCATGCAGTGAAAATTATCACCATTTCAAACCTCGACGACAACAAAATTTAAGGAGATTTTTATGAAAGAAAAAGATGAAGATATTGAACAAATGCTTTTAAACAATGCGTCTTTGGACGATTTAATTAAGGTCAAAATCGAAAAAGAATTCAAAGAAGCACAGGGAAAAGAAAATCTAAAACCGCAACAAGTCACGATTTGCGACATTTCAAAAGTTCCTTCCGAATTGATTTTTTCTAAAGAATCTGTTTTCAAAATTTTCAACAAAAAAACGAAAATTCAAACCCTCATAAGCGGACTTCAAGCAGAAGCACTTCTCGGAATACAAAATTCGGTAAGAGAAAAAATGTTGCGTGGCAAAACCGCCTCATTTGCGACAGATGACGCTTATGTAAAATTTGAAAAGGTCACCATAAATGAAAAGGTTTAAACCGATAATTATCGACCTTGAGAAAAAGATTTTTATTAATACTGAAAACCTCTTAACGCTTTATTTACTCTACCGAAAATATGCAAATTTTATTGATGACGATTTCGCCCAAAACAACGAAACAAATCTTCAACATTTACTAAAAACAATTAATAAACTGTCGCCATATTTTTTTGAAATTCTCGACCCGAAAACTCAAAATTTTGCAGGATTTGTATACCTCGATAATTTTGTAGGAAATTCTAAAATCCTGCACAGTGCTGAAATTACAGCCTGTCTTTCCAAAAAATATTGGGGAAATTTTACATATCTTACGGCTCAAAAATTTTTAAATTTTTGTTTCCATCAACTAAAACTAAAAAAACTCAAAGCATTAATCTATCCTCAAAATTTTCGAGTAAAACCGTTATTAAAAAAAATAAATTTCAAAAAAGAGGCAACACTAATTGCAGAAACAGTCAAAAACGGTAAATTACAAGACATAGAGGTTTATTCAATATTAAAAGAAAGGTAAAAAATGATTATAGAAAACGAAAATTTAACAACACAAATAAAACCGGAAGATGAAATAACACTATTAAGCGACATTTGTCAAAAATACGATGATTTTAACACAATCCGAAATCAACAACTTACAGACATTACTCTTGTTAAAAATGCAATCTACAATTCACATCTTCAGGGACAAAACGGTTGGAACAGCAGAATTGAACTGCCTGATATTTACGAACTTGCCCAAACTCTAAAATCACATCTTATGGAAAATCTATACTCAAACCCTAGTGCAATGTTCGACGTAGAAGGTACAACTCCCCAAACCCAAGAATTTGCCAATCGACAAAAAGCCATGCTCGTAAACACATTTGAGGCTATGAATATTGAAAACGAATTTGAAAAAATTGTTGACAGTATTGTTGAAACCGGAGAATGCACATTATTTGTAGGCTGGGAAACTCGTATAAAACAAGTTCGTCGAGCAAAAACTCCGGAGGAGCAAATGTTCAATCTCGGCGGACAAAATTTTGTGTTAGAAGACAAAGTTGTTTACGACAACGCAAAAATCAAATACATCAAACCCGAAGATTTTGTTTTTGACAAAACCTCAAAAGACAACTGGGAGTTATGCCCGAAAATTTATCGCACCTTCAGGACTTTGGACGATATTTTTTGCGACAAATCAAACAACTTTTTGACAAAAGAAAAACTGGAAAACCTGAAAGGAGTGGTGGCAAAAAGAAAACACAGACAAGACGAAGAACAAGGTTACGAAGGAAACAGACTTGAGATTTTGGAATATTGGGGAGATATTGAACTCACGGATGGCACAGTTTTGAAAAACAGGCTTGTAACAGTTGCTGGCAGGAGAGAAATCATCAGGCTGGAAGCAAATCCTTTTGTAATAAATCCGTTTATCCACGCAAACATTATTGAAAACCCTTCAACAGGAAGAGGAATTTCTCCACTACGAGTTGCTCTTATTCTAAATGAACTCTCATCCACAATCCTGAACAAACAAATTGATGCACTTGCCCTAATGATGAACCCGCCATACCTTGCCCCTAAAGGATGTTTTAAAGGTCAGCAAGATGTTCGCCCCGGAAAGATTATCGAATATGATGCAGCTCTTATGACAACAGCTCCGTCACCGTTGAGTTTTGACAAAGCTATGCAAGGTTGGGATTTTTTGAATTATTTCAAATCCACAATCGAAAGTGCAACCGGCATTTTCAAAAATATGGCAGGAAATCTTCAAGCCTCGGAGCGTACGGCAACCGAGTTGAACTATTCGGTCAATGGTCAAGAAGCCCGATTGAATATGATTTTAGATTCAATCAACAGAAAAATCATTATTCCTATGGTCGAAAAAACTGCCGAAATAATTTCAAATTTCAAACTCGGAGACGAACTCATCCGATTTAACAACCATGGAAAAACTGTTTACGAAAAGATTGACGACAACGTCCGAAACGCAAATTACATCTACCGCTACGGCGACAGAAAAGCAAGTTTTGAAAGAAAAATGCGATTGAAAGAAATGTTTGAAGTCGTAAAATCTTTTGCCCAAATTCAAACAATTTCCGAAAAAATTGACTGGCTTGAATGTTTTAAATTTGCACTTGAACAATACGGAATAGAAAATTCTGAAAACTTTTTACTAAACAGCAAATAACTTCGGCGATAAAAAGGGATTCACATGCTATACAAATTATTAAAAGCACAACGGGAATTTTTGGAAATTCCGCACGATTACAGTATGGATGTTGCGGTTTATCAGGGCGGTTACGGTTCGGGCAAAACTTTTGCGGGCTCCCTTTTGGGAATTTTACTTGCCCTAAAATATGCGGGCATAAGAGGGCTTGTAGGAGCTCAAACCTACACTCTAGTGCGTGACACAACCCTGCAAACTTATTTTGAACACCTTGAACACATTAATTTTCAAGAAGGGGTAGACTATGAATGGTCTGCCTCTTTGCAAAAATTAACTTTCAAAAACGGTTCCGAAATTCTTTTTCGCCATTTTGATGAACCGAACAAATTAAAATCCTTAAACCTCGGCTTTGTCGAAATCGAAGAAATGTCTGATATTCCATACGACACCTTCAAAGTGCTTTTGTCCAGAATGAGGCAAAAACCTAAAAAAGAATGGGAAAATTTTACCTACAGAATTTTCGGACACACAAATCCCGAAATGCACAGAGGTTGGGTTTACAAAACTTTTGTCGAAAATCCAGCAGTAAATTACAGACTGATTTCGGCTCCGACAACCCAAAATATATATCTGCCAAAAGGGTTTTGCGACGAATTAAAAAAAGTATACGACGAAGAATATTACAACATATTCGTGCTTGCTCAAAACGGGCATGTCAACAATAATCTCGTAATAAAAGATTTTAGCGATGCCAACATCAAGAAAATTTCTTATCAGCCGGAAATGGATTTACACATTTCATGCGACTTTAATGTCGATCCGATGTGTTGGGTTTTTGCCCACAAAACAGAAGATAAAGTTTTTTATTTTGACGAAATTGCAATGGAGAACACGACCACCGCACGTGCAGTAGAAGAATTTTGCAGACGATACCCAAATCATAAAGGTAAAATTATCGTAAACGGCGACGCTTCCGGTGATAACCGAAGTTGCACGAGCGAATACACAAACTATGTCATTATAAAAAAGAAACTTTTACAATATGGATATGATGCAGAAATCCGAATTAAGGCATACAACCCACCAATAAAAACAAGAATTGCCGCATTTAACGCAAAAATTAGGAATGCAAACGGAGATATTTGCCTTTTTGTTGACAAAAAATGCGAAAAACTTCTCTACAACATTTACAACCTCAAATACATCGAAGGAACATCAAAAATAGATGTTCCGACATATCAGCAAATAAAACAATCTAAAGAATTAAAATTTTTAACACACCCAATGGATGCAGCCTCCTATCTCGTAGATTTTTACTGGCCCATAAGCCTGTAGAAAGGAAAAATTATGGAACAATTTATACAATATTCACCGATACTCATCGCGGTAATGATTTTTTTAATCCAACACAAAATAGTTGTTACTCCTGAACAGTTGGAGCGAAAACACCGCGAAATTATAGAAGACGTCGAAGAAAGATTTGTCACAATAAACAGTTTTCATGACCTGAAAGAACAGTTCTCTGAAATGAAAGATAAAATCGACAAAATTTACGAGCAAATTATGAAAAATAACCTGAACTAATCACCCCGACAGGCGTAAGGCATTTTTGTCTTACGCTTTTGTTTATTTTATTCATTTACTTCATTCACAAATCGTTCTACCCACTTGAGAATATCCGACATTTCATAAGGTTTCGGCAAGTACAAATCCGCTCCCGCATTCAAAACCTTCTCTTTATTATGGAAAATTGAAGTCACAATAAATCTTGTATTTTCAAACGCCGCATCTTTCTTCATAAGTCGGCAAACATCCAAACCTTTTCCGTTCTCATCACTGCCCGCATCAATTATCACAACGGCAGGAACTTGAGATGTAAAATACCCCTCGTCGTAACCGTTTATCGACTCAACCTTGTACCCCTGCATGTTCAAAATTGTCGACAACAAAAGTATCATGGATTCGTCATTTTCAATAATCAAAATTTTATCGTTGTATCTTTTTTCCAAAACCGAATTTTCTGCGGAGATTTTTGCCCTATCCATCATATAAGCCGATTTTGACCCGTTTTTAGCAAGCGAATGAATGTTTGAAAGCGAACTCATAACCTCGCCAACATTTTTAAATTTTTTGGTTTCTGAGGTCACAATTCCAATCACTGTATACATAAAGCCAATTCGACGACCTTCTTGTTCATCCCCGTGAGTCATGACGTAGCCTCTTTCCAAATCCGTTTGCGAATAGAATTTTTTCACAACCATATCAAATCCGAAAATCAAAAATTTCGCGATTTTTTCCGCCTTAAATGTGTTTGTAATAACGAGAAAAGAACTGTCACCCACACTTCCTAGATAGTCATTACCGTTGAGGGTTGAGGTAATTATCGCTGCATAAGTTTTCAACAATTTATCCGACGCAAGCTCTGAATAAGTTTCTTTGTAGTTTTGAAAATTTTCAATGGAAATATACAACGCCGCCCAGTCATGCTCTGTGGAAAGGGTTCTTTTCAGTGCTCTTTTTGAATATTTTTTATTCGGCAAAAAGCTTTTCCCGTCCAAATTCGTTTCAAATTCACGCCTCAAATGAGCCTTCACCCTCATCACAAATTCGTCGTTGTTTACGGGTTCACTGATAAAATCATCCGCACCGCTATCAAGAGCTTTAATTCTGTCCGCAGCTTCGGAGGACTTTGACAACGCAACAATTACGGGACGCATATTGTACGTCAGTGCCCTGATTTTTTTGCAATAATCCGCCAAATCACTGTCGATACTGTCCGAAATCAAAATCAAATCGGGTTCGGTATCTTGAATGATTTTCAAAGCCGTAAGCAAATTCTTGGAAATTATCACTTTTGAATAATCATTCTCCAACAACTTTTTATACTTTACGGAAAGCTCCCGTCTTTTGTCGATAATCAAAGTTACTGTCTGCATTTTTCCCTCGCTTGAGTTTCGGGATTAAACACAGGCATCAAAACTTCAAAAGTTGTGATTTTACCCTCGGATTTTACGGAAATTTTTCCACCCATTTTTTCCGTCAAATTCTTTGTAATATACAGCCCGAGCCCGCTTCCCTGAACTTTTCTTGTCAAAGGGCTGTCAATTCTTGAAAATTTTGTAAAAATTTTGTCGTAATCTTTTTCGTCAATTCCGACACCCGTATCAGAAACTTTTATTGAAACAAATTCACAATTTTGACAAAAATTTGTCGAAATTTTTATCGTAGAATTGTCGTCAGAATATTTCGCCGCATTCTCGATTAAGTTTGTCATAATCTGCTGAAATCTGTCCCTGTCCACAAGAATTTGCGGAGTTGTCGGATCGATTTTTACCTCAAAACTTTTATCTTTGTACTGATTTTTCACAATCGAAACCACCATATTAATAATCGGCGAAACATCAGTTTGCTTATAGATAAAATTTTCGTTTACACTCTGGAGTTTTGTAACCGAGAGCATGTTTTCAACGAGTTTTATCAAACGATTTGACTGCTCTTCAATAATTTTCAAAAACTTCTTTTTACTGTCATCATCGAGCTTGTCCCACGACGCAAGCATGGTTTGCGAAAACCCACGGATAGAAGTCAGCGGAGTTCTCAATTCGTGACTGACTGTCGAGATAAAATCTTCATAATTTTGTTCGCTACTGTTCATAGCTTGATTATAGCAATTTTTTACAAAGCTTGCAATAGCATAAAAAAAAGCCGTCTTTGGAATAAGAACGGCTACCAGACTTGGGGAGGAGTTATGAAAAACCATGAAAAATGGCCCTCATATCTTATATTTTTTATAACGACAAAGAAAATCCAAACTTTAAACATTACTTCACAATCTCCTCCAAATGATGTAGAAAATGGCAAAAAATATTTTTCAGTGATTTTATACCAAATGCAAACTAATATTACATAACTTAAAGAACATGTTGTAATTTAAATTCGCAAGGATTATAATAACAATGCGTTGAGTAATAGAAAGGATAAAAAATCAATGGTTTTAGAAATGGCTTTTCCGCAACTTGAGCGTGCAATCAACCCGACACACGATATCAAGTTATTTGCAGGACGTTCAAACCCGAAACTCGCTCAGGAAATCGCAGATTACCTAGGCACAACAGTCGGTCCTATGGTTATCAAAAACTTTGCCGACGGTGAAATTTATGTTCAGGTAAAAGAAAGTGTCAGAGGGGATGATGTTTTCATTATCCAACCGCTTTGCAACCCTGTAAACGAAAACCTTATGGAACTTTTGATTATTATTGATGCGTTCAAAAGAGCCAGTGCAAAATCAATCACAGCGGTAATTCCGTACTACGGTTATGCAAGACAGGACAGAAAAACCTCAGGACGTGAAGCAATTACCGCAAAACTCGTTGCAGACCTCCTCACAACGGCAGGTGCAAACAGAGTTCTTGCAATGGACTTGCATACAGGACAAATCCAAGGTTTCTTCAACATTCTTGTCGATCACATTTACGCAACACCTATCCTTGTAAATTACATTAACAGCTTGAACATCAACTCTGATGACATGGTTGCGGTCAGCCCTGACACAGGCGGAGTGCAAAGAACAAGATATTTTGCAAAACAAATCGGCTGTTCACTTGCAATCATCGACAAACGTCGTGACAAACACAACGAAGCCATCGCCTCTCACGTTATCGGAGATGTAAAAGATAAGGTTTGCGTGATGTTTGATGATATTATCGACACCGCAGGCACAATTTGCGAAGCTTCAAAACTTTTGAAAAAAGAAGGGGCAAAAGAAATTTACGTTTGTGCCTCTCACCCTGTATTCTCAGGGCCGGCTGTGGAAAGACTTGCAAACGCACCAATCAAAGAATGTATCGTAACAAACACAATACCGTTAGAAATGGAAAAAATGCCACCAAATATCAAACAGCTTTCAGTAGCACCGTTGTTGGGTCAGGCAATTTCAAGAATTCACGACGACGAATCAATCAGCTCGTTGTTCGGATTTGAAAAAGATATTCAAGTATCATAATCATAAAATTTAAAAGTGGAAGTATGAAAGAAGGTGTCGCAAGACACCTTTTTGTTTTATTGCAAAAACTCTTTTTCCAATTCCAGTGCAGTTTTAGTTTTGGCAAGCCCACCTTGTGAACTTTCCTTCAACAGTGGCGACATAAGTTTTCCTGTTTGCTCAAGGGCGTCAATAACTTCGTCCGGCGGGATTTTTGACTTAATTCCCGCAAGTGCCAATTCGCTTGCCGTCATAGCATGTATTGCCAAAAACGGATTTCTTTTAACACAAGGAATTTCCACCAAACCGCAAACAGGGTCACAAGTTAAACCCAACAAATTTTTCATTGCCAAAGCCATTGCATTCAAAATTTCATCAACACTTCCGCCCAACATCTGTGTCAAAGCTGCCGCACTCATAGCAGACGCAACCCCGCATTCTGCCTGACAACCCGCAACAGCTCCCGCTAATGCCACCTTGTTTGAGATAATTCTGCCGACTTCACCTGCCGTAATAAGTGCATTAATTTGGTCTTCCTCTGAGATTTTCAATTCCTCGCTAACCCCGACGAGCACGGACGGAACAATCGCACACGAACCAGCAGTCGGACAAGCAACAATTTTGCCCATTCTAAGGTTTTCCTCAATCGTTGCAAGAGCGTAGGTCGTGATTTTTTCAAAGAGTCTCCCTAACAAGGCATGATGTCGGAGAAATCTTTTCTGCAACCTTTCGCAATCATCCCCGCACATTCCGCTAATCGACATCTCGTGACTCTTCAAACCGTTTTTAATAGCCTCCTTCATAGCGTCAAGGCTTTTTTTGACTTTTGAACGAAATTCCGCAACACTAATTTCCGAGAGCTCCGCCTCTCTAAGTTGTGCAGCCTCATAAACAGTTATGCCGTTACAAATATTTTTTAGCTCTTCAAAAGTTGAGATTGTTTTTTCCATTTTAGCTTTCCAATTTTTTAATATAACTTACAAAATAGACATTTTTGATATTTTTCAAAAAGTCCAAAACTTTGTCGTCCACGCTTCCGTCAAGGCAAATTGACATTGAAGCTTCTTCACCTTTTGCGTATCTGTCGCAGTTGAGAGAGGCAATATTAATATGAATTGCATTTGTAACTCGTGCAATCATATTCGGAACATCTTTATAAATCAAAAGCAGAGTATTGTATTTGCCTGTCAATTTTACCGTAAAATCATTAATCTTGCGGATAGCAATTTCACCCGCCCCGACCGATTCGCCGGAAATAATCATCCTGCCGTTTTCACCGTCAATCGTAAAATCAACGGCATTCGGATGACGGTTAAAATCTTGAACATATTCATAATTATAATCAAACTGTCTTGAGATATCGGAATTGAAAATATTTTTAATCCTGCTGTCGTCTACAGCAAGCCCCAAAAGCCCTGCCAACAGTCCTTTGTCAGTTCCGTGACCTTTTCCCGTCAAAGCAAACGAGTTATAAAGGCGAAAAGTTACAGACTTAATCTTACCGTTGTAAATATTTTTCGCCATAAGTCCCAACCTAATCGCACCTGCCGTATGCGAACTGGAAGGCCCTGCCATAATCGGGGAAATAATATCAATAATTGTCGATTGTTTCATAAGCTTTCCCTTTACAAAACTATGCTAAAATTATATCATCAAATACTTTACATAACTATTAATGATTGTAAAATTTTTATTAAGAAATGGCAATAATTTTCAAATTTGTGGTTTTATATATATGTAGACAAAAGTGTGTTATAAACAGTTTGATTAGGTAGTGTGAAATTTAAAGGAGAATAAATGTTCAGTCCTGAATTTATGAAGTTCTTGATTAACTATCAAAAAGAAGATTTTACCCCTGAAGAAACAAAAAAGGAAATCGAATTCAAAGACAAACGTGGCAAAGGCAAACTTGCAGAAGTCTTTCTTACTGTTGAAAAATAGCCAACGTTTTCAATTATGCTAATTTACACATTCTTCAAGTGCTCGATTTTTAATTCGGGTTTGAGAGTAATGCCGATTACGTCAATGCGGTGTTTTTGGAACTTGTGTTCTTGCAGGTAGAATTGAATACCCTTTTTGATGTTTTCGTACTTTGATTTGGTAATCGCCTCAAACGGCGTACCAAAGTCGTTCGTCGTTCTGGTCTTGACCTCTACAAAAACAAGAGTATTTTTGTATTCTGCGATAATATCAATTTCACAAAACCTTGAGTAGTGCTTATTCCGCTCAAGAATTTTGTAACCTCGTTTTTCCAAGTATCTGCAAGCCAAATCCTCGCCCGCATTTCCGATTTTCTTATTCTCCATTACTGTTTCAAACACCCTCTGGCAAATTTTGTAACATCAGTCAAATTAAAAGCATCCGCAACCTGCGTATTTTTTCGCCAACGAGAAGGGCAAATATCAATTCCGCCACGTCTTGTGTACAAAATGCTTACAAAAAGCTCATCGCCATCCTCAAGCAAATCTGAAAGCCTTTTAAAAATCATTTCACAACACTCCTCGTGGAAATGGAATTCCGAGCGGAAAGAACTCAAATATTTGACCAAACTTTCCTCTTTGATATGTTTTTTTGACTTGTAATAAATGAACGCATCCCCAAAATCAGGCTGGTGAGTAACCCTGCAATTTGACCTCAAAGACTCAAACGTCCACCTATATTCGGCGACTTCTGCCCTCGATTCAATCTTCAAAACTTCAGGAGCTTCTTTAAATTTATCAATTTTGATGGCATTCTCGTCAACAAAATCCATAATATTTTTAAAATCTTGATAAATATCGACTTTCTCAACATTAGAGCTCAAAAAGCAAATCGTGACAGAGGTTTGGAGCTTTTCAGACAAGTCACGTTCAATAATATTTTTGCAGACCTCAAGGCAATCTTTGGTATTTTTGCCAAAGCGTGACATATTAAAAGAATTCAAATACAACTTGAGTGACTTTGATTCCACCAAGAATTCATTCTCGCAAGAGTATTTCATCTTCATAACCCGAGTTACTGGAAGTCCGCTTTCGGTTAATGTGGAAAATTCATAAGCGTGCCAAACATCAACACCCACAAAAGGCAATTTCTCATTTTTTATGTCATACTGTTTTCGATTTTCAGCCCTCGGCACAACGACCAAAAGCGACGGGTCGTAGGTTTCACTTCCGCTAACTCTTTTTCCTAAAAATTTTGAAGCTATTTCATCTGTTTTCATGTAGACCTCGATAATTTTTGATGTCGCTAAGAAGTGAATAAGTAAATAAGTGAATTCGCCCTAACGGGCTTGTGAATAAGTTCAAAACAGGTGCTACGCACCAAAGCTGTTTTTGAACGAAGCGAACGATACGAACTTATTCACCTATTCACTTATTTACTTATTCACTTCAACTCTGCTTTCCTTCCCCAATCTTACCACAAAAAAGGGGCGGAGCGATAATCGCTCCGCCCCTTAAAAAAACTTCATTACGCAATATCTTCATACGCTTGCGGATTGTTCAACAAGTCGTAGTTGATTTCGTTTTCGTTGTCTGCAATCGCCGCAACAACAACCGCATCTGATGTAACGTTTACGAGAGTTCTCATCATATCGGTAATTCTCTCGATTGTGAACAAGAAGGCAAAACCTGCAACCAACTGTTCAGGACTCAATCCCATACCGTCAAGGATTAGGGCAATCGTAATCAAACCTGCCCCCGGAATTCCCGCACAAGTCGAAGAAGCAATCATTGCCAAAATTGCGATTTGAACAATCAAGAACGGAGTAAGATGAACGCCGTAAGCCTGTGTCAAAAAGATTACCGCAACTACCTGCAACAAAGCCGTACCGTCCATATTCAAGGTTGCACCTAAAGGAAGAACAAAACTTGAAATTTTATGAGAAATACCACGTTTTTCACAACATGCAATCGTCAAAGGTAAAGTTGCGGAAGAACTTGCCGTACCGAACGCAACCATCATTGCTTCTGCCACAGCGGAATACAACATCCAAACATTTACTTTTGAGAAGAATTTCAAGAACAGCGGGTAAACAACAAACAACTGCAACGCAAACCCGAAAGCCAAAACGCCCAAGTATTTTGAGATGCTCATAAAGATATCAATACCAAAACTTGAAACTGCACTTGCTGTCAAGGCAAAAACACCGGGAGCAGCCAAGAACATAATCCAATCGGTAATCTTCATTGTTGCCGCAAAAACTGATTCAAAGAAGGACACAACAGGTCTGTTCACATCGCCGACTTTTGCCAACGCAATCGCAAACATTAAAGCAAATACGATAATTGCAACCATATCGCCGTTTGCAAGAGCACTTAGAGGATTATTCGGAATAAAACCTAAGAACAGGTTCAAAACATTACCCTGCTGTTGTGCCATAGCCGTTGCAACAGAAGATTGAACAGCAGTTGCAGTGTTTGCTGCGATATAGCCCGCAGCACCAAGCCCCGGTTTAAAGATTAAAGCCAAAGCAGTACCGATAGCAACAGCCGCAGTCGTTATTATACCGTAGTATAAAACCATTTTTGAACCGAATTTACCAAGTTGTTTGTTATCCCCAACACTCGTAATACCGATTACGATAGCCGACACTACCAACGGAATTACAACCATTTGGATAAGTCTGATAAACATTTGTCCTAAAAAAATCAAAATCGTGTGCACATACGGAATTGAGTGCCCGTGTAAAAATATTCCGACCAAAATACCGGCAATAATACCGAAAAAGATATGCCAGTTACGCTTGATACCAAGCCCTAGTGCAATCAATATCTGCATGTGTAGTTTCATAATCAATCCTCTTAATTCTTATAAAAACAATGTAACTAGTATATTATACAATATTTTTCCCAAAATTTCAAACCAAAATCAGCAAAAATCAATCAACAAAACGAGAAAAACTCAAAAATTCAACCCAAAAGCCACAAGATTAGTAACGCATTCTGTAAACATTTTTGTTTTTGTCGTATTTATAAACCGAAACTAGAGCCTCAACATCGTCTTGAGTAAGCGTAGTTTTTGTATAATCCGCATTACAACTCATAACGGCATCTTTTGAATTTAGGCAATTAACCCCCATTGCACCGCCAACAGCCTGCAAGGCTGCCGAATATAATTTTGTTTGCGAAATAGGTTTGCCGTTCTCATCAGTTTTTCTGAACTGGATATCAAGATGAATAAAAAAGCCTTGAGCATAATATCCCGTCGCATTCTGCCTTACAATTCTATAAGGTTTTTCCGCAGGAATATCATCCGTAAAAGTTACTTTTATTTGTGCTGTTTTTGCAAACGGACCTGTCGTTCTGTAGAAAAATTTCAAAATTGCCGCCGAATTTGCCTGCCAAGTTTCAAACGCACGTTGAACCGTCGCAGAACCTTGATTTCCCTGTTCAATATAAATATTCAACGGAAAATACGACCATCTCGGCGTCGACATTGCCATTGCAGACGTTGCACCGATTAATATTAACCCCAATACTAAAAATAATTTTTTCATACTTATAACAAAACATAAAAACATAAAAAATTGCATTTTTTATTAAAAAATATTAACAAAAAGAAAAATTTTTCCTTCTATTTTATACTAATCCTGTAAGGTATTGAGTTTTTAATATATTTAACTTATCCTTGATATAGAAAAGAGGGAGAAATATTATGCCGGTTATCGACAATGAAAAACTTAAAGAAATAAATGACGTTATAAAAGAAGTCGCAAATTTTATAGAAACAGACGACACCGTTAAGCCTGATTTTGACGAATATGTCAGAACTCTCGGTGCGAGAAGATCCACCAACGAGTATCAGGGAGCTTGTTTCAACTATATTTTTGAAAGAAGATTGACCGAAGACAGAAAAAGTATTCTCGAAATCTTTCTTGAAAAAAGCAAAAAACTTCCGGCAACGACTAAAAAAATTGTCAAAGCCCTTAAAGATTCTATGTCATCAGTATTTGAAATCCGCAGAATGACAAAAACCGGATTTCAACTCTACAACATCATCAACGAAAAAGACTACGAGGCAACCTCGCTTGTCAAAATGACAACCTTCCGAGGAATGGGAGCAGGTCAATATGTAGTTGCAAGAATTTTCTCGTTTGAAAAAGTTCACTACCTCTTGGAAATTTCGGGCGTACTTGCGACAACAAGACGTGACGATGTATACAGATTTGCGGTTGCAAAAATTATCCAAAACCCTGAACTCGTCTACCTTGATAACCCGAAAAAAGTTCGTGAAATCGAAAAAGATATCAAAAAACTTTATGAAAAATTCACTGATTATTTCGGAAGTGATGAAGTTATCACGACAAACAAGCACGCTGACGAAATCATCGGCTTGTTCAACGATTATGCGGAAGGCGGAGAAAAAGTCGACTTTCAAGACAAAATCGAACTTCCTGAAAAATATCAGTTTATCAATGTTTCCGAATTCAACAACTCCTACGACAACTTTATCGAGAATTCTTTGGGCGGATTTTCTTCCCACAAAGAAACCTACGACGTAGGCATTGTTTTTGACGAAGAGCTCGGGATGTACGCCGTTCCATTCTACGGTACTTTTAACAAGATTTTTGAGGAGAAAAATCCTGCCGACATCTTAAACTACGACAAATGTATCGAGTATTTCTTGAGAAACGACAAATTTTCTGCAAACCTCATCAAACGAGTTGCAGAAAAGCACGAAAACTTTATGGCAGTAATCAACGGGTTGTACAAAACAGATTACACACTTGACGAATTGTTGCAAAAATACAAAGCACATTCACTTGAGCAAAAAATCTACTCATCAACTACTGTATTGTACCGTTCACAAGCCTTTTCAAGCACCCTCGGCATAATTGAAGAAAACGAAGAAAAACCAAAACTTCCGGAAAACATCGACCTTTCTAAAATCGGCAGAAATGACCCTTGCCCTTGCGGAAGCGGTAAAAAATTCAAAAAATGCTGCGGAGCGAAGTTGTAATAAAGGCGATAAGTCCGTATTGAAAAAGATACTAAGGCACTAGGGCACTAAGATACTAAGTTCTTTACGTAAATAAAAACATGTCATCTTGAGGAGCAAAGCGACGTGAGGGTCGCATCATCGTAACATGCGACGGCAATGCGATTCTTACGGCACTTCGTGCCTCAGAATGACATGTAAGTAATAGTTTTGACAAGTTTTAACAAAAGTAGCTTCGGTGCAACGCACCCGATTTGAACTTATTCACAAGCCTGATAGGGCGAATTTGCTTATCCACTTTTTCAAACACATTATAATCAAGAGAAGTAATTTTACTCCTTCACACCACCTTGGAGGATGTCGTTGATGAAGTATCTTTTGCCGAGCAAAAATACGATTATTACCGGAATTGTACAGATTACGGAACATGCCAAAAGTTCGCCCCACAAGGTTATTTCCCTGAAACTGCCCTTAAAAATCGCAAGCCCGACAGGAAGCGTTCGCATTCCCTCTGAATTCGTAACAATTAACGGCCACATAAAACTGTTCCACGTCGTTACAAAAGTGAACAGTGCCAGTGTCGCTACCGTCGGCAACGCAAGAGGTAATGCTATTTTAAAGAACATTTGAAAAAGATTGCACCCGTCGATTTTTGCCGACTCCTCCAAATCCTTTGGCAAACCTAAAAAATATTGCCTCATCATAAATATTCCAAACCCTCCAAACAACCCCGGAAGGATTAATGCCTGATAAGTGTCAATCAGGTGCATTTCTCGCATGAGAAAGAAGAGCGGGATAATGTTCACCTGTGGTGGCACAAGCATCGTTATAAGGACAATCAGGAATATCGCATTTTTAAACGGAAATTTCATCCTTGCAAACGCATACCCAGCAAGCGACGCAAACAAAACTTGCCCAATAGTCGTTATCACAGCAACAACAAGGCTGTTGAAAAAATATCTGCTTAACGGAATTTCTTGAAACACATTTTTGTAATTATCAAGCGTCAAACCCGAATAGAAGACCTTTCCCGCTTGAGAAAAAATTGCATCATTTTGCACAAACGAGAGGTTTAACATCGCAAAAAACGGATAAAGCATGCTTATCGCAATAAGAATTAATATAATATATCCTGCTATAACCCGCCAATTTTTCATAACCCTATTATAAAAAAAGGACGACGGCTTGTCCAGCGAAGTTGACAAAAAAAATAAAGGCGACAGCTTTATGCCATCGCCTTTATCTAATTTTATTAAAAATCGCTTACGCTTCAGCAGGAGCTTCTTCAGCAGCCTTTGCTTCAGCCTCAGCTTGAGCTTTTGCTTCTGCTTCTGCAGCAGCTTTAGCTTGAGCCTTTTTAGAAAGTTTAACTGTTTCTTTCTTTTGGTAGTTAAGAGTACCGTCTTCTTTACAGTTTTTCATCAAGTAAGCAACGGTTTCAGTAGGTTGAGCACCTTTCTTAACCCATTCCTGAGCAGAAGCTAAGTCGAATTTCATTTCTTTAGTTTTCGGGTTGTAGTGACCGAGTTCTTGAACCGGTCTGCCTTCACGTTTTGCAGCAGAGTCAATAACAACAATTCTGTATGAAGGTGTCTTTTTAGCACCTGTTCTTTTCAATCTGATTTTTAACATTTCAATTTTCCTTCTTTATTTTGTTTTTTACAATCATCGAACCTGTCAAACAACGCAGCCGCCGCTTTGTTCGGCAAATCCTTGAACGAGGCTAAAGAGGAATTGCCCCATTCCAAAATAATTCAAACACAAATTTATAATCTTTGCAAGATGTAATTAAGAAAAGTGAACTTGAAAATCCGATGAGGGTGTAAATGTGAAGGTTAATGATATAACCCTAACGGGAAATTTTTTTAAACTATTTGACCCCTAACTGCATTTGTGCGGCTCAATTCTTTCGCCTACAACTGCTCCTCTCTCAGTGGTAGAGATTCAATTTTTGGTAAACTTTGCCATAATTACTTTTGAGCGTAGCGAACTATACGAACTTATTAACCTATTCACTTATTTACTTATTCACTTCTATACAATATAAACGCCACCTAGTAGCCCTTCACTTCACAACTTACTGTAACTGTCGTTTCAGTTCGTATTTTACATCCGACAGAGGTCCATTGTTTGGTGTTCTGATTGTGTTGTAGTAATTTCGCACATAAGTAACTGGGTATTTCGGTATCCAACCAAGTTTTATGAAAATCGAAACAGTTTCAGCACCCTGCGAAAGCATGAGTTCATCAATCGTTTTTTCGTGTGCCGGCGAAATCGATGAGAATATCTTCAAAAGATAATCCGTAAAGGTTACGACAGAATAACCCGTTGTCGTCGCAGGTTTGGCTATAAGTTCCGAAATCTTGAAGTTTGAATCGCCCTTGATATCTTTTATGTTTTGAGGAAGGGCAAGTGCTTCACCTTTTGCCTGCTCGATTTCGTACCACTGACCGTTGTAATTTATTCGCATAATCGTCGGCTTTGGCATATATATGTCGTCAAATTTATTCTCCAAAATCATATTACCTTGGCTGTCAATAACCCCGTATTTAAAGTTCTTGCAGGTCAAAAACATACCGCCGAAAAGCAAATCTATTGAAGAATACTCCATTGGCAAAAGGACTGTGCCGTTTTCGTCATAAAGTGCATATTTGCCACTTTTTCCAATTTTTAAGTATTTGCCGAAAATTCTCTCAACATGTGTGTATTTTATCGGAATTATCTCGTTTCCTTCATAGTCTACAAGTCCGAATTTGTTCTTTTTCTGTACAATCCAAGAGGAATCTCCGAGGCGTATAAGCTTTTTGTAGAGCGGTTTTATGAGAACCGTGCCGTCCTCATTTTTCAAACCGAAAAGTTTTTCTTCGGAAGTGAAAACTTTGACTTTTGCAGGATCTATCGATTGATTTTCAATCGCAAAAGCCACCCCTTGCAAAAATAACAACATTCCGAAAATAATGCACCACTTCTTCATACCTAAATAATAGCATAAATTTTTCCAAAAACTCAAGAGGGCAACCAAACTTCGCTAGGTAAGTTAAATTTTGTAAATATAATTTTCTTGCGGTAGCAAAAAAATTTTTGGAGGAGTGTTCATGCGAAAAACGGGAATTTAAAGAATATGAAAATTAATTTTTATGGTTACAAAATGGGGTTTCTGGGCAGACGTGAGGACAGAAACACAACTTCACAATTAAAACATGACAACAATTACGCACTCACTGAACCTAATCAGAGAAAAATCGGCAACGCAATTAACAATTTGTCGAAGTATTCTGATGAAGAGAACTTAAAATTTTTGCTTGATGTCGCGGACAATCTTAAATACAGAACAAATATCGACACAGGCAAAAAGGTTAAAAACGACTGGAAAGGCATGTTGCAAACCGCAACGGCTACCTCTTTGGCAAACTCAAACCCAATTTTGAGAGAAAAATATCAACCTGAATTTGATAAAGTATTCAATAGCAAAAAAGCTTTGAACGACGACGAAAAAGAAATTCTCGCCGCTAAAAAAGAGATTATGGCAGCTGCAGATTTGAATTCTTTAAAAGAAAATTCAAACCCGAACATCAAGGCTCTTGAACGTAACATTGATTATTTTGTTGCGTCTTCTGAAATTCCTATTAAGCAAAAGTCTTATGTAATGAAGCGTTTGGCATATTTTATGTCACCTGAATATAAAATCAATCCGCAATTAAAGGACAAGAAAACTCAAGTTCTTGCGGAAATGATGAACGACTTGACGGTCAACACCGCAGAATCCGAAAACTTCCCGAACATTAAAGCTATCAACCAAAAGCAAATGGGGATATGTGCAGCGATTTCTATCGTAAGAAAAACTGTTGCTTATGAGGACAAGCCGAACTATGTGGATTCAATTATGTCAGAGCTCGACGACAGCGACAAGGTAATGGTTTACGACAGATTTAATCTCGGCTCGGGCAAAAGAATTCCTGTCAAGAAAAATTATATCGATTTTAATTATGCACTCGAAAAAGGCTACCGAATCGTGGACGCATCGGCTTCGCAGTGGATGAATATTGCGGACATGTACGGAATTAACAACGAAAATTTGGAAGAGTACAACTCTTATGACAAATTAAATTTTGACGCCTTCCACGATTCGCACTTTGTGAAAAGTTTTGAAGACGACAAGTTGATGCGTAAACAGTCATACTATCAGGCATTGACAAAAGCCGAAGAGACAATCAAAGGCTACAAATCACAATTAATCATAGCTGATGTAAACAGAGTTGAAAACCACAATCAATTCTTCAAAAATGTTGAAGCAAGTGCAAACAGCAAAAAAGTTATCACAAGAGAACTTGCAAAACTCATGCCTGACAAAGATTTCAAGGCACTCAATTCTATTGCGTCAGAAATGATTTCTTTGGAAAAACATTACTCGGAAGATATTAAAAAAGGCAAACCTGAACTTGCAGAATTTTCGTTTATCCCGAACGAAGAAACTTCTCAAAAAATTAAAAAAGTCAAAAACTACCTTATAAGCAAAGGGGTAAGTGACGAAAAAGCGTTGAATGATGTTGCAGACAGCATTGTCACCTCTATTGAAGAGATTAATTCACTTGCCTCAAAAATTAACCCGTCAAGCACTGCAACCTCAAAGATTACGGATGCCAAACGAGCATATCATGCGGAAGCTACTCACAGAGCTGCAATAATGATAGGGTTGCAGGAAAAAGATGTTTTGACGGACAATTTGATTTCTTTCCACATTCCGGATAGGGAAACACGTATTTCAAATGGTTTGGGTAATTTGATTAAGATTGCGGAAAAAACCGACAATCAACTTTTGATGAACCACCTTGCAAAAATCTTCAACAAAACACCTGATGACAGAAAAGGTATTGTTGAATGCTTGCAAGCCGTAAAATACAACCTTAATGCAAATACAACCGAAGTCCTTGACTTTTTGTACGACAGAATGGGACTTGAAAGCAGAAAAAATATTCTTTTGAATGAAGTCAAAGAAAGCATTGAAGCCGTCCAAAAAGCTGACAAGGAAGAACAAAAACGAATTGCGTCTTGTTTGGAAATCAAAAACGACAAGCAAACAGTCTTGACTCAACTCAAAAAATTTGAAAACGAACTTTCAAAAGAAGAAGTTCCTGAAAAAACATACAACGAAATCTTGAACAAAATCGGCTACAAAGATCAGGCAGAGATGTTTGTTGAAAGGTTCAAAACGGTTGTACAATACCTTCAAAACAAGGATGACCCTGATTGGGAATACAACGTAAAAGCAATAAAAGAATGTAACAACATGCCTGAAAGTGCAACTATGGAAGATATTTTAGAGGTCTTCAAAGATATCGGTGCACAATACAACGGACTTGCAACAGAAATCGATACGGCAGAACGGATTTTGAATTCTTGTTCAGAACCGGGGCTTTTGCCTATTGATACAAAAGAAGGTAAATCTATTCTTTGCAACGGACCTGCACTGGTTATTGATGCAATGGAAAGACGTGGCGAACTTATTCCGTCAAAGACAATGAAAAAGTTGCAGACAAGATTTAATGCAATCGAAAAAATTAAATCAGCCGACGAATTTGCAAGCCGTCAAGGCAAGATTTCACAACCTGAACTCAACAGACTTACAAAAGAAGAAAGTGATGCTGTTAAACACATCAAGAAAAATATCAACAAAACGTACTCGGATATCGTCAAAGCAAGAACAAACCAATACCGAGAAATAAGACCGCTCCTCGAAGAACTCAACAGAGAAGTCGGTTCAAGCGAAGGTAGTTACTGGATAGCAAATGAAGGTAACAGCGGCTTGAACGGTGCTCAACAGGTCAAAATTATTGAGCAAATTACGGGCAGACCGTATTATATGGAAAGAAACATTGATACTGCCGTAGACAGAATTATGAACGGTACACACTCCGGTGTTTCCAGCTCAAGCGTATTCCACGACAAAATCGGTGGTCACGCTCAATATATTGCCGACATCAAGGAGGAAGGTCCAAATAAAAAACTTGTACTTTACCACGACAACACATGGGGACCTTCTGAACACGAAAATGTTTGGATTGACTCGGACGGCGTTACAAGAACCGACTACAGCGACAGACGTGGCGGTGAAACCGGCTACATTACAAATGACAGTTGGCGAAACGGAAACTACGTAGAAGATTTGTTGACAAAACCGGGAGAAGTAATCCCTGATAACGTTAACAGCAAGGTTTACAACAGAATTAACCACACAGACAACGAATCCTTCAAGTTCGCAATTATGTATGATGCAATTATTCCTGGAGAAAGCCCAAAATTAAAAGACATTGCAGGTTCAATCAAAGATACCATCTACATTCCTGATAAAGTATGGATTAAAGACTTTGAAAAAGAAGCATCCCAAATGTCTGCAAAAGAATTGAAAGCCGCAGGCTTGGCAATGGATTATGCTGTTGAATCTTACAGAAAGAAACTTGAGGAATTAGACAGACGTCTTGACAAATCAATGCTTTCAGAAGGGATCAATTCAAGAGCAGATTGGGAAAAATTGCCTGAAAATGACTTTGTAAAACTTACGTTTGAAAAAGTTGCGACAAAACTTGCAAACCCTAACTTCTACATGTACGACAAACTCGCAAGTGCAAAATCTATGGATGAAATTCAGAAAATCAAAGACACATTGAGAGAAAATGCAATAAATGATTTTGGGTATTCTTTTGACAAAGATAAAGATATTGCACTCTACTATGCTTACGAACACAGCAGAGAAGTTTCTCACAAACTTATTGAACTGCTTTCTGCAAACAATGTTCCGTATGATGCAGAACTCGTTCCGAAAATTTTGAAAAATACTGCACATTTTGCGAAAGAAAATAACGAAAAATTTGACGGAAGTCTTAAACACACGATTGATTTCATTGTTAATAAATCAATGAAACAGTATCGTGAATTTGTTCCGTCAACACCGGACTCTGAAAAAGTTGCAAAAGAATTTGAACCGTTCCTCAGAGATAAATTAAACGAAATCTTCTACTTCAATGAAAATGATCTTAAATCAGACAAATTCAGAGCAAAAGCTGTCAGAAACTGGATTGACAGAACTTTTGAGCCTAAAAACGACAAAGAATTTGTTGAAATTTACAGAAAACTTCAAGATATGACAACGGAAGAATTTGAGCAATACACGAAAAACTTGAAGGACGAAGATCTCGGTATTAAAGATATCGATGGTTACGATGTTCTTGTAAAATACAAAGCTCAAAACCAACAGGCACAATCCGATATTGCAAACATTATCTTCAACCAAGAATATTTGGGACAAATAAAATCAAGCAAAACAAAACCATCTTATAAATATCAAAAAACTCAAAAGAGCCTTCGTGGTGCTTACTACTCGGGTGGAAAAACTTTTGATGATATTTATAGAGAATTTTCTAACTCAATGGTATCGCTTGAGTACGAAAAATTGTTCAACAAGTACAAAGATGTAAACTTTAGAAAATACAACGCATTTCCTGCTTACCCTAAAGTTGATCTTATTTCTGACAGATCTTTGGAAGAAAAACTTGAAAGTATTGACAGAACGACCTCCGAAACACTTTCAGTAATCAAGTTGCGTAAGAAGGTTTTGAACTCTTACAATCTTGTAACAAAACTTGAAAGTTATTTTGGAAAAATGTCTGACGATAAAAAGCTTTCTGAAAAAGAATATCAGGCAGTAAACAGTCTTGCCGGTGAATTTTTGACGAACAACTATGACGACCCTCAAATGGGAGAAGGGCTTCAAGCTGCACTCAAAATTATGGAATTCGACAAAAATGAGCCCGTCAAGAGTTACAGACCACTGATTAAAACAATTAAACTTGAATACTCAATGGCTGAAAAAACAAACAAAGAACATCCGTTCATGGAAACGAACAAAGAAAGTCTTGCTTATTTGAAAAAGTATTTCGACACCCTTGTTTCCTTTAATATTCCGCAACAGTATCAAAGATTAATCAGAGAGGACTTGAAGAACTGGATTAACGAAGAATTCAGAATGCAAGACCCGACACTCAGTGGCAAATACGGTTCTATGGAAATTCGTGCAGCATTAGACAAATTTAGCAAAGGCAACAAGAAGAAACAACTTGAAGATTTTGCAGAACTCGAAAGTGTCTTGAACGAAGTTCACATTATAAAAAATGAAGATGTTCTGAATGACAACAAGATTTCAGCATTTTCAAAAACTCAAGAAGCGAAAAAACTTGCTTCTCAATACCTTGACAAATACGTAAAACCTGAAGCTCGTCTTCAAGCCGAGAAAATGATGAACGACTATTTGAAGAACCGATTTGAAACAGCAACAGCCCGTAGATATGATGAAAACAGAGCAAATATTGCCAAGACAAAATTCTTTGAAGACTTCAAAAAATATCACATTTCAAAACATCCGCAAGAATTACTCAAAGCCTACATGATGTCTTGTGCCAAAGATGCAAAACATCCTGAGGATAGAAAAATTTATTCTCAAATGTTGGAACACAATTTGGAAATGGCAAAACTTATTGATATTCAAGAAGGCTTAATGAAGGCTGTATCTTCCGGTAATGCTGCTGCAGTAAAGAAACACTTCAAAGATTACTATGTAAATCCTTACGAAGAAGACTATCAGATGACAATGGATTCACCTGAATCAATCAGTTTCATTGTTAAAAATCTGCTTGTAAACTACAACACGGAAACAGCAAAAATGTTTGTAGAAAAACTCGGGCTTGCAGAAACCTTCATTGACATCTCAGCTAAAGAATTTAAGATGTTCGATGTCGACCAAAAAATCAAATCTGTAGTCAAAATCGCAACCGCAACCTCAAAGAACATGACGGCAGCAAGCGAAGTATTGAAGGATTTACAATCGAAGATAGATAACTCCGATGAACCTGAAAAACTTATTGATGAGGCTAAAGAAGCCCTAATTCAAAAAACAAAAGGTAACGGTCGTAAAAAAGAAATCAAAAATTATCTTGAAGCACTCGATGACTCAAAAAAACAAATTCAAGAAGATCCGACAGTGAAAAGATCAATGATTGTGGAAATCAACATGGATGAAGTTAAGGCAGAAAACGTTCAAAAATCTAACCAAGAATCCGTCAACACTCAAAACTTCTTGAACTTGGTAAACACAATGTATACCTTCATTGCAAACTTGAACTTGCCAGAATACTCAGAAGCATACAAAAAGCAACAAGAACTCACGAAAGAATTTGATGAATTTTTGGTAAAATACAAAAATGCACTAAAAAAACTGGCAGAAGTATGCCAAGGCATCAAGCTTATGGGTGACTTTAATGATGAAGGAGTTGTCGTAGAAGACAACTAGGAGTGAACGAAGGTTTCTTCAGGACAAATAATTGCAGTTAACACGGCGTTCGGATATTTTCCACAACCCGTGTCAATGCAAATTTTGTCCGCCTGAACCTGCGGTTCGTCAAACTCCGTGTGTCCAAATATAATCTTTTTCGGGAAATTCGTTTTATGGCTATAAAATTCCGAACGGATATAAAAAAAGTCCTCTTCCTGCTGTTCCTCAAGCGGAATATTCGGACGCAACCCTGCATGAATAAAGAAATAATCCTCGGTTTCGTAATACGGGAGCAAACTTTCTAAAAATTCGCCGTGGACATTGTATATATTTTCAAAACTGCCGTAACTTTCCGCCGTCTGAACTCCGCCATAATTCCAGAAAAGGTATTTGTAGTATTCATCCCCTTTTCGTGCATTCAGGTAGGCGTATTCGTGCGACCCTTTGAGATACACGCATTTGCAAAAATCGCCGAGCGAAATAATTTTGTCGATAACACCTTTTGAATTTTTGCCTCGGTCAATATAATCACCCATAAAAACGATTGTATCGTCAGGCGTCAAATCTAATTTTTCCAGCAAACTCTCAAGTTTTCCGAGCTCACCGTGGATATCCGTAATCCCAATAATTCTGTTTTCTCTCTTCATAACACTAAAATTTTATAATAAAATCACCCTCATTGCAAAAATAATATTGTACAAATTGCCAAATTATGCTAATATACCCTTACAAAAGTAAAGGAGTTTTGATATGAGATTATTGTTGGTTTTATTATCTTTAGCGATTTCTGCAAACATGGCATTGGCTTACAACTACCCTGACAACGTTCAAAGTTTTGTCGAAGTTAACAAAAAAGTTTACTACAACCCAACAAGCTCAACTTGGGCAAGAACTCCACTTGCTAAAGGGCTCATCTTCACAAAACACATGACTGTCGGCTCGGGCGGATTTTCAGAATTTTTGTTAGATAAAACCTACTACGACACAAATACAACCTTGGAATTTTACGATGGAAACAAACTCCTCGGCTACAATCAGCATGAATTGAAGTTTTACGAACTCGGTTTTAACAACAACAAAATCACGAGAAGAGAACTTTCCGCAGACGAAGTTCAAAAACTTTTTCCTGACGTGAAAATCGTGAAGGTTTCACAATTCAAAAACAACAAAATTACTCTCAAAAAGCCTATCGGCAAGACAAAAACCTTCCTAATCCTGAACGATACGGACAGAGATTTTTACAAATATAACTACGAAAATCACGGCAACGGCACAGAATTAATCAAATCAATCGTAGAAGTTTCATCACCCAAAAAGATTGTGTTCTCGCACTTTGGCAGCAGAGAAGAAGATTTTCCTATTTTGACAATCAATATTAAAAACGGTTTCAGGTGTAAAAAATGAAAAAATTTCTTCTGTCTGCTTTTTTAATTCTTGGCATAAATGCGTGCTTTGCTTACAGTTTGAATGGTTTTAGCGAAAGGTTTATTCGCAAATTTCAAAACTGCGAACCCTATATTGAAAACTCCGCATTTAACAAAAACGGAACTGTTTACCGTGACAAAAAGCAGATAGAAGGTTGGTACGGCGACTATTGTGCCTACAAACAGGTGACAAAGTTCGCAGGAATAACCCTTTACACCACCTGTGCATTTTCAAAATCACAAGTCAGCGACCTCTACAAGGCACTCTTAATCCAACCAAAATCCTTCGGATTTGACAACAAAACACAAGAAATTTGGGATAAATTTGTGCTGGACAAAAACAACTGCCACTTGTCAGGTCAAAACATCTTTGGCAAAGGCATTCAGGTTGAACCGAAATATATTCCGGATTTCAAAGATTTCAGACCACACAACGGACTATGAATACATCAAAACACTGCTAAAATGTACATCTCTTACGAGTTCAAGAACTTTTTTGATAAAATTTTTATATGAAGTTCTGTCAGCTTCGCCTGAAAGAATAATATCCGCATTAGCTTTTGTCGGGTGAATATGGATTTTTGCCTTGCTCGCCGCATTCAAATAAACATCATCGGCAGAAGAGCCCAAATCCCTTTCTGCAGCACGTTTGTAAAATCTTTCTTTTTGGACATTTGACGATACATCAACATATATTTTAAAATCAAAAGCATCTACGACTTTATCGGTCAAGGTAAATAAACCTTCCGAAATAATAATTTTTGACGGAGTAGTTTTTGTAACATTATCTACGCGTTTCGCAGTACCTGACATATCATATTTAGGCAAATAAACCGTTTCCCCGCCTAATAAAGACTTAATATGTTCTTTCATCAATTCCAACTCAAGAGCCTCCGGAACGTCGAGGTCATAATGCTTTGCGAATTCGGCGAAACTTCCCGCTTTTATAACCATATCAGAACGGTCATAATAATAATCATCCGTATTAATTCTGGTTATTAAATCTTTTATATAAAATTCATCAGCAAAAACCTTTAGGGTGTCAATAATATCCATTGTAATCGTTGACTTGCCGCTTGCTGTTTCGCCTGCAATCCCGATTGAGCAAGAGCGATTTTTTGCTCCGGATAAAAATAGTGCCATTTTATGAATGGCACTATCTGATACAAATTGAAATATTGAATTAGATGAATTCATTTCATCTTTAAAAATCTTATTAAGTCTTTTTTCTATTGATTGAAAAAGAACTAACTTACGGCTGGCTTGCGGTGCAAATCCTGCCTTATGAGCACTAATACTTTTGGTTATCGTATTTTGCAATTTTATAAATCCTTATTTATGTTTTCAACAGGTTTTATTACAATAAACCACAAACATGATAAAAATTGTCATGTATGTTAAAAATAATTAAGACGAATTATTTAATCTTTTTCAAAGACGAGATAAAGTTGTTATGCTCAACATCTCCGTCAACCTTTGTAAGGAAGATTTGGCAATCCTTTTCATCCGCCTCAATCGCAGGCAGTTGTTCCAATTCGGAAGAATAATATTGAATATCATTTCTGCTGCTCAAAGGAATTCTGTTAGCCAAACTGTTAAGCGAAATATTTCTCAAAAATCCTGCAACACCTTTGTTTTTGTTGCTGAATTTTGTATAAATTCTCAAAATAGCATCACTGTTCTCAAGGTTGTAACGTCCGACAATAAAGGCACTCAACTGTGGCGAGTATGATTTAATTTTCATCATCTCAACAACATTGTTTTTCAATCTCATATCGCCCGTAATTTTTTCAAATTTACCATCAGGAATTGTAATCATATCTGACAATGTCGACGGACTAATCATAACGAGCGGATTCCTAAACAATGCCGCAAACTTCAAAACATACTCAACAAGCCCGATTTTCTGAATAACCCCGTCTTTTACAAGAAATTTTATAGAACCGTTCAACTTTAAAGACTCATCCGTATTGAGCTCAATCAAACCGCTTGCCTTACCCGAAATTTCTCTCGGCAAATTAAGCAAAGATTCTGACATCAAACTTGAATTTACATCCTTAATTCCGAGCCTGATTGCATAAAGGTGTTTTTTCAAGTCACAGTTGACTTTCAGGGTGGAAATTCCTTCTGCAATATCAAATTTGTTTGACTCCAACTTCAAAACATTATTTTTGTCTAGGGTCAAATTCGCCGCAATATTGCCAAACTCAATATTTTTGTACTTGCCTTCCTTTAACCTCAAAAGACACTTTTCGACAATCAAATTATTAACGTCGAAAACAACAGTATCGTCGTTGTCGTCATACTCAACATTCGTAATCTCTTTTTTCTCAATAGCAGAAGTATTTTGCTCATTGAAAGCCTGCATCATCCTTTCGACATCGATACTGTCCATACCGAAATCAACATCCTTCACAACAATCGGATATTTGATAGCATTTGCAAAAGTTCCTTTCAAATCGTAATGAGAACGCCTAAATCTACCTTTTGAGTTAACATAAATTCCGTTCGGGTCTGTAGAGAGTTCGCCTTCCTCAACCAGAAATCTCTGGGACGGAACCATAATTTTTTCGGCGGTCATGTGCCCTTTCAAAACAGGATACGGCCCATTGTTCAAGACCCTTAGCTCACCCGAAAATTTTCCGCCACGGAACAACTTTTGCCCGACAAAAAGGTTTAGAAATTCACTCGGCAACGGTCTTGGAACATTAAATCCGAAATCCATAACCACCGGAAGAGGTTTTGAGCAATCGACATTTCCACTCAAAGATAGAACAGGCTTGATTTTCGACTGTTTGTTAATAACTTGTGCGATATAATAATCAATATTTTTTATATTTAAAATATTATCCTCAAAATGCATATCCGCTTTAACCGCTCTATCATAAGCCACCGGCGAAAAAGACGTTCCGTCAACAAGAATATCATCACCCTTTGCGATTTTTGACATCACTGTAACATCAATTTTATTAAAAATTGATTTGACAAGAATTCTTGAACCCGCTTTTCCAACAATCTGCATAGGAAAACCTACGATTTTGGACAAATAATCTTTTGCAAATTCATTTCTCAAAGAAGTATCAATCGTGACGTCGGTGTCGCAAGAATTTGTGTAATCCTTAATAACACCGTTAATTTTGACCTTATTCACCGCCTGTCTGCCGTGATATCCGAGAAAATCCTTGAACTTGATATCATTTTTTGATAAAAGCACTTCGCCACCCGTCAAAGTCAACGGCAGATTGTTTACGGGCACAATTTGAAGTTTCAGATTGTTCAATTTTACCTTACCGGAAATGTCGTTTTTCTTCAAATTAATGTCAAAATCGAAATTCCCGTCCATATCTTTGAAATACGACAAAATTTCGCTACCATTATTAATGATAATATTTGAATCAACAATCGCAGTAACGTCACGAACCCCGAATTTTCTCGATGATAAATCTACATTAAAGCCCTCTTTTCGAGAAGCTGTCGCATTAATATGAACATTTGATCTGTTGATATCCAAAACGCAATCATTCACGTATAAATGCTTGTTTTGAATAACGACACTGTTTTTGTCAGCGATTGCAAAATGAAGCATTTTCCCGGCTTTTGCGACCTCTGTGTCAATATCAAAATGCACATAGCGTTTAACTTTTTGAGTATTATCAATATTTAAATTATTTGCCTGAACTTTAACATTAACATTTGGCTCTAACGTGTATAAAATCAAACTTTTTTTCAAAGAAAGAACTGAATCATAAAAATCAATATCCCAATCGCTTTCATGTTTCTTTTCTTCCTTTTGTTTCGGGAGTGATGACATAATTTTATTCACATCAGCAAATACGTAATCCAACCCGACTTTCTCGACAACAATATGTTTGTTAAAAATATCTTTGAAAGAAAAAGCTGTGTCTAGTTTTTGAACCTCGAGCATTTTTTTGCCGTCTTTTGATGCGGTAATCCCGTCCAAGCCAAAGAAAATTTCAGGCGTCATTGAGGTTTTGAGGTACGGATTTTTAATTTCGACATCAATATTGACATACTTTTTCACCGATTTTTCGGCACAATTAATAATCTTCGGGTTTGAAACCAATTTCGGCAAAATCTTCAAATAGACAACAAACGGCGTCGCAACAGCAGTCGCAAGTGTAAGCACAACTATTGAACTTATTAAAATCTTTGTCCTCGTAATCATCACATCAAAATTATAACATAAGAAAAGAAAAATTCTAATGAGTTTGTTTCAAATAGGCTTCAACAAACCCGTCAATATCACCGTCCATAACCGCATCGACATTTCCGACTTCAAAGCCTGTCCTGTGATCTTTCACCATTTTATACGGATGAAAAACATAAGAGCGAATTTGTGAACCGAAATTTATGTCAAAATTTTCGCCTTTTAATTCCGCAAGTTTCTTTTCATGCTCGGCTTGCCTGATTGCGAGAAGTTTTGACGCCAAAATCTGCATTGCATTTTCTTTGTTTTGCAACTGGGAGCGTTCCTGCTGACATTTTACGACAATCCCCGTCGGCTTGTGCAAAATTCTGACAGCCGTTTCAACCTTATTAACATTCTGACCGCCGGCACCGCCTGATCTCATTGTATCAATCTCCAATTCTTCCGGCGAAATCACGATAGTTTTTTCAAAATCCGCAATTATCGGCGAAACCTCAACTGAAGCAAAACTGGTCTGACGTTTTCCATTCGCATTAAATGGAGAAATTCTAACAAGCCTGTGAACACCTTTTTCGGCTTTTGCATACCCAAAGGCATACTTGCCCTCGACTTTGATTGTAGCAGACTTAATACCCGCCTCATCACCGTCTAATTTATCCAAAAGAGTAACCTTCCAGCCACGTTTTTCCGCCCACCGCATATACATTCTTAAAAGCATACTTGCCCAATCTTGTGCATCCGTACCGCCGGCTCCGGCATTTATCGTTAAGATTGCGTTTGCTTCATCATACTCACCGCTTAACATCAGGCGAATTTCAAACTTGTCCAGTTCTACGACCAATGCTTCCAAATTTTTGTACGACTCCTCAACGAGCTCACTGTCCTGAATTTCCAAAGCGACCTCGGCATCCTCAACAAAAGTGTTCCAACGCTCAAACATTGCCAAATTTTCCTTGAGCTCTTTTATCTCACCGCCGAGTTTTGAAACTTTTTCTTTGTCAGACCAAATTTCGGGGGCTTGCAATTCTGCTTCAAGTTTTTCTAACTTTGCGGGCATTTCGGCAAAGTCAAAGACACTCCTTCGCACTTTTAATACGAGGTTTTAAATTATTTAAAAGTTGCTTGATTTCTGTTTCCATACCGCCAACTATAACAAAAACACACCAAATTTTCAATCAGCACAAGATTAATCTATGATTTTAATCCTGCCGTCGTCTACTATATCAACAGGTTTTTTATGATTTCTAAAATACTGTTCTATACAATAATTCATATCAAAATCAAATTTTTGAACTGCCTGCGAAGATTTATTTAGCATTGAAAAATCATCATTGCCGGAAGCGTAATAGTCGTTGATTGTGACAAGATATTTTTTGTCGGCACGTGGATTGTGAATATCAATCGGCTCTTCCGTGCCGTCCTTGTGAATAAATTTCAAATTATAAATATGCCCGTCCTTTGAAATCTCATATTTCATGCCTGAAACATATATAATCCCCGGCTTGTTGTTGCGACTGTTCAAAGATTTTGCCCCAAATTTCAAAGCGTCCACAATTTCTTTTTCGGTGTATTCAATATTCATCAACTTATTTTTAAACGGCGAAATTTCAGAAATTGCCATTGTGTCAACTTTGCCTTTTTCAAGATATCCTCTCAAATTAGCGGCACAAACCATTGCGATATCCGCCCCCGTCTTTTCTCGAATTGCGTCGAGTGCAAAATTTGCAAGCGGGTTCGGGTCAATCAAATCGTTTTTCAAAATCGGCGGTGCGGTATTCACAACACCAACAACTTCAGATTTACCTAAAATTCCATCAAAAACGTGTTTTGCAGGGGCAAAACGACAGAACTTTCTGGTCAACCCGACATTGTTTTGAACTTTCACAATAATCCCGTTTGAATTAAATTCAAGATTTAAAACCCCGAAATTTTTCCCGTCACGTCCTGCCTGAGTAATAACCACGGGTTCATTGGACTTTGAATACAAAAGATTCTCACCGTCTTTGACACCTTCCACCAAATTATGCGAATGACCTCCGAGAATAACATCAATTCCATCCGTATTCTTAGCAATTTTTCTATCATACCCGTAACCGCTATGGGAAAGCAAAATAATTTTATTTACACCCTGTGATTTCAGCTTATAGACTTCTTTTTGGACATCTTGAATAGTTTCGTTAATATTTGCGGGAAGAATTTCCTGATCCTGCAAAACCTTGCCATACTTCACTCTTGAGAGCAAATCACTCGGCAAAGTCCCGATAATCCCGTACTTATGCCCGTTATGCTCCTCTACAATCGAAGATTTTACTTTTTCTGACAGCGGATTAGGATTTTTCGTTTTCAAATTACATGCCAAAAGATTGTAATCAACATCCGCCAAAACCTCTTTAAAATCCGCCGATTTCATATCGCACTCGTGATTACCGACAGCAGACGCCGTAACCCCGATAAACTTCAAAAACTTTTTGGCAACAGTATTAATCTTGGTATCTTCGCCAAGCATAATATCGCCTGACGCAAGTTTCAACGTATCTGTATCTTTTGACGAAACAAAGTGGTCAAAAGCCTTTGACGCAGTAATCGCACGCTCCATATTTGTAGCCTTGCCATGAAAATCGTTCACGTAAAATATACTCGTTTTAACAGGAGTGTTGTCCTCCGACGAGCCCGTGAAACCTCGGTTTAACGACCAATTTTTAGCAGATAATGTAGTGTTTACAGGATTTATCATCTTAATGTCCCTTTACATTAAACCTGCTCAAAAAATTTTTTGTTATTTTGTTTACAAAGTTTTACAAAACTCCTGCCAAGCCCTATCGTAAGCTGCCTCAATACACTCCGCAAACCCTCTCAAATCCGTCGTAAGAATGGATTTTGAAAGAATTTCTCTCAAATTCTTGCGATAATATTCGAGTTTTTGAACATCTTCCGCAAGAGCTTTACCCTTTTGAACATACTCTTCTTCACTCTCGGCAACCAAATCGTCCAATCCGAGCGTTTTGTTAACCCTTGCACAACCTCTTGCCTGCATGCTTTCTCCAACAAGCGTCAAAACAGGTACGCCCATTGCAATGGATTCAAGCGTAATCGTTAAACCGTTGAAAGGTGTCGGATCAAGTGCAACATCCGCCATTTGATAAGCATGGAAGTGCGAATTCGGGAACGGTACATTATTAAAAATCAAGCGTTCCTCGCTAATTCCGTTAGCCTCGAATTTCTTCTTAAATCGCTCAATAATATCAGCCGTCATCTGGGTTCTATAAAGGAGAAGTTTTGAATTACACACTGCTTTCAAAAGATTTGACCACAACTTAATCGTGTAATCGTTGATTTTGGACGTACAATTAAAACTTCCGAAGGTAAGAAAACCGTTTTGTTTGCACGGTAAATCGTTCAGGGCCGGCCATTTCGGATCATTTATATCAAACGCAAACCTTTGCATATACGTCCCCAAATAAAGTGGTTTTTCGGTGTAATCTTTTTCCAAGCCTTTTGGAATAGTAAAATCATCCGCAAAAATGTAATCAATTTCACGCATTCCGCAAGTATTTACAAAACCCAAATACTGCATAATTACAGGAGCAGGCTTGTAAAAATGAGCAAAACATCTACTGTGCGTCAACCCGCTCAAATCCACCAAAATATCCACGCAATCCTCGTGGATAACATTTGCAAGCTGTTTATTTGAAAGCCCGTTGCAATCTTTCCACTCCATCCCGAGATTTTTGTATTGTTCCGTCACAAAATCACTTGTTGTAGTGGTAGAATAAAGCGTAAAATCGTACTTTTTCATGTCATGATTTTTCATAAACGGCATGACAAATTGAGCCATTGCATGACATTTGAAATCCGATGAAAGATAGCCGATGTGCAACTTTTCCTTGTGAGTAAGTCGGACATCCCTATAGGTAAACGGTTTTTCGCCTTTCATCAAAATTTCTCGCATTCGGTTCACATCGTGTTCCAAAATCTCTTTAATCTGTTTTTGAGAATATTTATCCGATTTCAAAACAGTCAAACATTTCCCCGAAAGTGCAACTTCATCTCTCGGATTGAGCGAAAGCGTCTTGTCATAATATTTGAGAGCAATATCAGAATCCGCATAATAATAAAGATATGCCAAAACTCCGTAAATACTACCATTTGTCGTACAATATTTCAAAGTATTTTCGTAAGCTGTCCTTGCCTCGTCGTGTTTTTTTGTAAAATAGTAGCAATTCCCGATTTTTCGCCATAGCTCAGACATATCAAATTCATAAGGTTCTTTTACAATTTTCAAAAGTTCCTCATAATCTTTTGCCGCATCGTCATAACATTTTTCCGAATATAACCTGTCGGCAGCCGCAATTCGTTCCAAAATCGCACTGTCAGTAATCCTCAACTTCAATCTTTCATATTCGCTTTTTGCATTGTTGTTAAAAGGTTTAGGGGTCAAGCTCATTGCCTTTACCTTGTAACGTTGAGATAAAAACGTATTATCTTGTGCGTAAAGTTTCGCTAAAACGTTGTAAATACTGGCGTTTGTCGTGCAATACTCAAGAGTTTTTTCATAATAATTTCTTGCCTCAAGATTTTGCCCCAACATATAATAGCAATCGCCAACCTTGCGGTTAAGTTCGCACAAATCAAACTGATACGGACTTTTGATAACCTCAATCAGTTCATTGTATATCTTAATCGCCTCTTGATATTTCTTTTGAGAATACAACTTGTCCCCATAGGCGATTTTGTGCAACAACGACTTACTGCTAAGCCTTAATTTCAAACGTTCAACTTCACTCTTCATAGAAATTATTATATAAAATTACCCCGATTTGTCAAACAAATTTTCAAGAAAACATGTCATAAAAATGGTAAAACTGAAACGGGGCAAGTTTTGTGTATTTTTCCAAAAATTCGACATATTCAGTCTGCATTTTTTTCAAAGTTTCAGATTTTTTATCAGTCGAATTAAATCTTTGCAAATAAATTTTATATTTCTCATCCTGTGATTTTAATACACAAACAAAATAAATCGGAGCTTCCATAAGTTGTGCAAACTTAAAAGTTCCGAGCGGGAATTCAACATTGTAACCAAACATTTTCGTAACAAAATTTTGTCCGGACTTACTTGTTCTATCTCCTGCCATTATGACAAATTCACCTTTAGAAAGCTTCTCTTTCAACTCAATCGAAGTTTCAACTCCGATTTCTTCAATCGGATATGCCACAACAGGGCTCGAAATTTCAATAGCTTTAATAAATCCATTAAAAATTTTGCACTGTTCTTTCGTCACAAAAGCATTTATTTTTCGCTCAGGTTCTTTTTCTATCATTGCCCGCATTACATCAATATTTCCTAAATGCGAACAAATAAAAAATATACCGTTTTTCGAATCAATATCCAACTGTTTTTTGAGCTTCTCATCTGCAAAAGAAATTCTCGAAACATCAAATCTTCCCGAAAAAACTTCCATCCTATCCAACAAAGAAAAAGAGTATTCTAAAAAATGTCGATACTGATTAAAAATTGAAGAATTTTCACCAATAATTTTTAAATATTTTGCAGAAGCTTGTCTTTGTTTTTTTGCTCCCCAAAAAGCAAAAAAAGTCACAAAAAAGACAATAATTTTTACAAAATTTCTGCCAAAAAATTTATGAATATAATAAAGAACAAATAACCTCTTTACACCTGCAGCTTGCTCTTTTGCCTGATACCATTTCATGAAAATTTCTCCTCATTTTTGTATTCAAAAACAAGACTTGTCAAATAAGAAATCGCAAGCCCGATTGTTAAAATTATTCCGAGCGAACTAATCAATTTGAACCCCGTAAATGACAACAACAAAAATGAAAAAATTGTCGTTAAACACGAAAGCAAAACTGCATCTTTTGAACCATTCAAACCACTTGCTCTAAAGACAGAATAATCCAATCCAAACCCGATTATCAAAAATATTGCAAGGATATGAAATAAATTAATTTCTACACCGCACAAACTCAAAATTCCGACAGAAAAAGTAGAAGCTAAAAGTGACGGAGTTAAAATTTTCACGGCAGTTTTAAACTTATAAATGCAAGAAAGAATTATCAAAAGAACTGCCAAAATCGGTAACAACATCACCAAACAATTATTCCGACACTTTTGAATTCTATCTGAAATATTTTTTTGAACATCTATATAGTCAGCTCCGTTTTTTTTAACAATTTCAGGATTTTTTATATCATACAAAACCACAAGCGAAGTGTTTTTATCGAGCAAAAATTCCGACAAAATATCATTCTCATCAACACTCAAATAATCCTCAGAAATTTTCGAATTTAATAATTTTTCAATTTGATTTTGCGATAAAAAAGTTGCATAATTTTTGAGCGAATTTTTATACAAATTTTTCCTCAAAATTTGATTTTCTTTCTGCTGTTTTTTTGAAGGAATATATTTACTCATCGCCTGAAATTCACTATCGTTTAGACTATGCGTTAGCCTCTCTTCATTCTCCAACAGTGTTTGCAAATCATTGCCTTTTACAACGGCAAAAGTTGTTTTTTCTCCACTGCCCGTAACTTCTTTAAATAATTTTTCTGCCTTCATCAATTTTTTTGACGGCACATACATCGCTCTGATATCGTCATTAAATTTCACAAAAAACAATCCGCAAAATGCAAGAATTGCAACAATAAAAATCAATATTTTTCGCATTTTTTGAGGCATTTCAAAATTAATATTTTTAGAATCTACATCAAATTTTAAAAGCGGATAAAACAAATTTACGATACAATAAACGCTAAACAACCCCGTCATTGTAAAAACAGAAATTTGTTTCAACAATTCGACTCCCGATAACATCAAAACTGCAAAAGCACTAACCGTTGTAAACATACTCACAGTAAGGCTTTTAAAAATTTTGTTTATATCTTTTTCAATAAAATAATGTAGGGTATAATCAATACAAATTCCAATCAACGTAGTCGAAAAAACAAACGTCAAAACATGAATTGATTTAAAAAATATTGAAGCAATTATATATCCGCAAAGCATTCCGAAACCCAACGTAATTATTGCAGGAATTACAAGTTTTATATTGGTAAAATAATATTTAAAAAGTGCCAAAAGAAACAACACCGAAAACAAACAAATCAGATTAATTTCGAACATAGAACGGGAACTGGCATAATAAGAATGAACAGGAGATCCTGTCAAATAAATTTTTACATCTTTTGAAGATAATTTTTTCTGAATTTTAATCAAATTTTTAATTTCTTTATTCGCAACAGAAGGTGATAATGCGTTGTCGTGATTGATTTCTAAAGTCGTTATCGAATAATATTTGTCATTATAATTTATCAAAGAAAAATCACCGTTATTATTTGTCGAAAGTGATTTTACATAATCAGTAAACAACATAAACGGATCGTCTTCCAACGGCACAAGCGAAAATCCAAGCGGATTATAAAGAGCTTCCAAACTTTCAGAAGCCACCTCTTCATACTGCTCTTTTTCGAGTAAATTTATATTTTTTACTGACAATAAATTATTCTGATATTTTTTATATTTTTCTAAAAATTTTTGAACATTTATATCTTTTTTTGTAAAGAAATTTTGATTAATTTTTTGAGAAAATTTTTCAGAAATTTCTCCAACTTTTTCTGCATCTTCCCCCTCAACCATTACGTTAATTATTGAGGAATATCGTCCGCTCAAATCCACTACAATTTTATCTTTTTGCGAATTTGAAAAGACTGCATTCAGAATGTTTGTTTCTGTTTTTGCAGGATGAAAAATCACAAAAATTCCGGCGATTAAAAATAAAATTATAAATAAAAATCTTAAAAAATTTTTCATACTATTTGCATTCTGTAAAATTAATTTTTGTACTTCCGTTTTTGATTGTATTTATTCCAATCTTGTCGATATATTTTCCGCCTTCAAGAATAATTGATGCAATATGTGCATTAATTTTTGAATCAGATTTCGGTTTTAAAGCAAGTGTCCATTTTGCACCGTTTTTTTCATAAAAAACCTTAAAATTACGATTTAAATACGAATAATCTTTTTTATTTATTGCAGAAATTATTCCGCTAATTCTACGATTTTCATCAGAAGTATAAGAAGTCACCATTTTAACAGGATATACAGTTTCAAAAGTCACCCCTTTGTCTTTTACAAACCGAAAATTTCCACCTGATTTTATACTTGATGAAGAATTCCGAAAAACTTTTTCCTGAGTAAATTTACAAACTACATTTTGAAATTGCGGAAGTTGAATATTTTCAACCCTATACGGATGAGAAAAAACATCAGCAAAAGCAACACCGACGCTTAAAATAATTCCAAATAATATTATTGCAAAATTTTTCATATTTAAAGTTTACAACAAGCAAGTTTTTGTTTCAAACCCTCCGGAGCCGAATAAATACTTTCGCCCGTTTTTATATCAACACAAATCTGCATACTCTTTGCCGAAAAAACTTTTTCACCACTCTCCTCATCAAAAATATTATATTTTATAATCAAAGACGGTTCAAGCTCCTCTACAATCGTTTCCAAAAACAAAACCTGATTAAACTTACACGGTTTTATATATTTTAAATCCATTTTTGCAATCGGATACAAAACACCGTCCGCTCTCATATTATCGTAATCATAACCGATTTTTTTGAGTAGGTCACATCTGGCACTTTCCAAATATTTCAGATAATTTCCGTGCCAAACAACATTCATCGGGTCAAGGTCATAAAACTGTACTGTCAATTTCGTTTCTGTTTTAAAAAGCATTTTCTAATCCTCACTACTTTTCAAATATACACGAAGAATAAATTTTGTCATCCGACAGGTAGGTAATTTCAAAACTCTTTTCAGTTTCAATTATTCGCAAAGTTACTTTTTCCTCTGGATTAATTATATTTGAAAATTTCAATTTTTTCACGTTGTTTGTCGGCAAATTTTTCTTAAAAATTTCTTGTATAAAATATTTTGCAAAATATAATTGAACAACTCCGGGAACAATCGGTTTTATATCAAAATGTCCTTTTAAAAAATTAGAATTTTTTCTAAATTTTAACACGATTTTTGCAACATTTACATCAAGATTTTTTTCAAAAATATATGGTAAAGTTAAATTTAAACCAAAGAAAAATTTCAACTTTTCGTAATCAATTTTCCCTGAAATATTTTTTGGAATTTCTGACAAAATTCTCCATTTTTTCGGAACAATTTCTACAAAACCCGACAAATATTTTTTCAATAATTTTATATCAAAATTTTCATCGTCAACCACGATTGCACAAGCTAAAACATCCTCATATTTAAGGCAACAAGCATCTTTTACATGTGAAAAATTTTTCGAAATATTTTCAATTTCTGTCAGAGAAATTCTTTTTTCCTGAACCTTGACAATTCTATCTGTTCTCTTTTTCAATACGAATTTTTTATCAGAAAATTTTTCAATAATATCATTCAAAATAATTTCTTTTTCAGGGAAAAAATCTGACTTAACAACGATTTTTCCTTCTTCATTTTTTTCGACACAAACTCCCTCCAAAACGGTGAAGATTTCACCATCATTTTTGTATGCTATATTACCGGTTTCGGTGCTTCCATAAATATCAATTACTTTTGAAAATTTATTAAAATATTTATAAATTTTTTCTTCAGTTTTTGCACCTGCCAGAAAAACTTTTTCAGGCGGATTTTCAAACTTATAATCATATTTTTCAAATTTTTCCACAAACGAAGGTGTCGAAATAAAAATATAATTCGACGACTTTGGAAGCTGTTCCGGAAACTCAATTCTTGTTTGAAAAATTTTCATTCCAGAATAAAAAGGTAAAATAAAATTGAAAGCAATTCCATAACTGTGAGAAGATAATGTTGTCGATACGACCAGTGAATCTTTTTTTAAATTAAATTCATCCAAAACAGATTGAGCTTCCACCTCTAAATTATATAAAGTTTTTCCGATTAATTTCGGAATTCCGGAAGAACCAGATGTGAAAAAATTTATCATTATTTCTTTTGAATTATAATCATTTTTAAAATTTTTCCACGACATTTTTTTATCAAAATTTTCAGGTTTTATATAAGAAAAATCCAACAAATTTAATCGACTTTTATCAGTCAAAAGATAAATATTTTTTTTTGCAAAAATTGCCGCAAAAAAGTTCACCGCAAAGTCGAAATAATTTTCGCAAAGCAATACTACATCTGCGATTTGAGATTTTTCAAATTCATTTTTTTGATAAAAGACATAATCTTTAAATTCAGAAAATTTTACATTTTTTTCAACAAAAATTTCATCATTATCATATTCATTTGTAAAGAATTTTTCTAAAATCATTTTTGATATTTTTCCCTCAAAATTATTCTGACAACATATTCAATCGCAAAGAAACTTCCGATTAAAATATACGAAACAAAACCATTATAAATTGCCCAAATTTTTTCAGGCAAAAATACAGTAAAAAGAGAAATCATAAAATTAAAAAATGTAAAAATTGCCCAACATAGTGTCAAATTTTTTGTATATTTTTTGGTAAAATCATCAAGTTCGCCTTCAATAGATTTTGCAATTTTTTGGATAACCGTTTCTTTTTGAAAATACGAAATAAAAAACAATAAAAACACCGAAAAATTTGCCAAAACAGGATAAAATTTTACGGCAAAAATATTCGTAAAATGAAAAACAATTATCACAAAAACCGTCACCAAAAAAGGCAATACAAACTTCAATTTCATTTTAACAAATCTTCAATAGTACCGACAACATCATCAATAGTTTTGATTTTTTTAAAATTTTCCGGCGGGATTTTCTTTTCAGTAAAATACTGAACTTTTACAGCCAAATCAACCGCATCAATACTATCAAGTTCCAAATCCTCAAAAAGATTAGCATCTGGCACTATCAAATCCTTTTTAATTTCAAAATCATCAACTAGAATTTCTGTCAATTTATTTAAAATTTCTTCCCTTGTAAATTGTTTAGTCAACGTTATTACTCCTAATAAAGTCTGCGAGAGTTTTTACGGAATAAAAATGCTTTTGATTTTCTTTTTTGTCAGAAGAAAGCGTTAAATTATATTTCTTTTTCAAAGCCATGCCAAGCTCTAACGCATCTATTGAGTCCAACCCCAAACCGTCAATAAACAAAGGTTCTTCTTCATTTATATCATCAGGCGAAATATCTTCCAATTCCAACGATTTTATTATTAATTCTTTTATTTCATCTTCCAACATAATTATCTCTCTATATAAAGTTATACCCTAAGGACGAAGTATTGTCAATTTATGCGATTTTTTATAATTTCTGAAATATGATTTCTTAATTTTATATCATCAGAAAATTCTTTTTTTAAACTTTCAACATCAATTTCCGACATCATTTTTATATTGTAATCAACCGGAACTTCTGAAACCCGAAAAGGAGATGAATGCTTTGCAAAAAACGGGAAACTTAACTCAATTTTTATCGGAATAATATTTATATCATTTGCAATCGCCAATAATGCAGCCCCTTTATGAATTTTTAACTTTTCACTCGGCAAAGTTCTGGTTCCCGTCGGAAAAATAATTATATTAAACCCCTCATCTAAAGCTTCTTTTGCCGACTTTTTAAAAACTTCCGTATCCAAATCATTAATAATATACAGTGATTTTACAATATTCCTCATAAACGGGTTAAACAAAAGCTCTTTTTTAGCAAGACATAATGAATTCGGAATTAAACTAATTAAAAATACAATATCTAAAAAACTCGGATGAGATGCAACAACAATTTTACCCCTGATTTTTCCCAAATTTTCATCGGAATAAACCCTGACGATATTGGTTTTCTCCATAATTTTGACAAATATTTGCCACGACTTTCTAACTACATTTGCAAAAACTTTTCGCCGTTCGCACCCTCGTAACCTGATTGAAAGTATCGGAAAAATTATCCACCCTATTACAGTTGCACCTGTGGCAAAAATCAACATTTCAAAAAATATCAGTAATATTTTCAAAATTTTCATCTGTTGACCCTCGCAATTTCAAAAATATCACTCACAAAAAATTCTTTTTCATCATTTAAGAATTTTACAAAATCTTCAAAAGTATCCGAAACTTCCGCATTTTCACTTTTTTCTCTCAATAAAAACTCACCGTCTGCGGCTTGTACAAACAGAACTGAAAGACTTTTCACCTCGTCAAAATCCTCAGTGTAACAATAAATACAATCCTGCTCTTTTGCCGTCAAAATTCCTTCCAAAAGCCCGTATGCAAAACTCTTTTCACCCGCAGAAATTGCATTGTAGCCGGTTTTTATTTTTTCCAAAATCGAAAACAGTCCGACAGACGCATTATGAACAGAAGCACTAAACCCCGCAGGCGAAACTTCACCCTCCTCTTTCAACTGTGTCGTAAGCTTTTTCACCCGTTCAAAATCTCCAAAGCAAGAGGAAAATACCAGAGCAACCTCACTGTTTTCAAAAACTTTATACAAAGTACATAAAGCAGCTCGTCCAAAATTATCCAGTTTTCGCCGAGTCATCATAGGTATAAAAGAAACATCCGGCAACTCACCCATCAAATATGAAAAATTTTTTATATCAAAAATTATCTCTTTCATGCTAATATATAGTATAATGTTTACAGAAAAATTCTGCAACAACGAGGTAAAACAATGATTATTACTGATTTTTCGGCAATATGCAATCTGGGCGACAATATTTGCGAAATTTTTCAAAATGCCACAAACGGCGAATTAAGAAATTTTTCGATTAATTCTCCGCTTCCGGAAATCAAAAACGAAAAATATAACATCAGATGTAATCAAATTTTGCTGCATTGCGTAAACCAAATCAAAAATTCAATTAACGATTTAATCCGAAAATACGGTAAAAATCGAATCGGAATAGTGATTGCTACCGCAAATACAGGCATTGACGAATTTTTAGACACCAACAATCCCGAACATTCCAAAATTAGCAATCCCGCAGAATTTTTAGAGGATTATTTGGGATGCAATAACTTTTATGCTTCTGTATCAACCGCCTGTTCTTCAGGCATCAAAGCTTTTTCTACAGCAGAAAAACTTTTGGGAAACGGGGTTTGCGACGCCGTAATTGCAGGCGGTTGCGACGGCATGTCACGACTTCCGCTGGCAGGTTTTGCCTCTCTTGAAGTTTTAATAAAAGAACGTTCAAACCCAATGAGCAAAAATCGTCACGGAATGAATATCGGAGAGGGCGGAGCTATTTTTCTGCTGGAAAAGGATGGACAAGGAGTAAAAATACTCTCAACAGGGGAAACTTCCGATGCCTATCACGCTTCAACCCCGAATCCGACAGGGACGGAAGCCGCAAATGCCATTAAAATCGCACTCAAAAAGGCAAATTTGAAACCCGAAGATATTGACTACATAAACCTTCACGGCACAGGAACCCTTGCAAATGATTTAATGGAAGCAAATGCAATTTTTCAAGTTTTCGGGGACAAAGTACCGACGAGTTCTACAAAACCGCTAACGGGGCATTGCTTGGGTGCTGCCGCAAGTATCGAAATTGCTCTTTGCTGTCAAATGTTGAAAAACAATCCGCAAAACCTTCTTTTACCACACATTTTTGACGGCGAATATGACGACGAACTTCCAAAAATCAAACTTGTTCAAAAAGGAGAAAAAACTGACAAATTGCAGCATATTATGTGCAATGCTTTTGGTTTTGGCGGAACTAATGCCGTAATAATTATAGGAAAATAAACATGGAACAAAATTTAGAAAAAATATTGCCACACAGCCACCCAATGATTATGATTGACTCGATTGACGAAATCAACGTTGAAGAGGGCTACATAATTTCAAGCGTCACAATTAACGAGGATAAAATTTTCTTTGACAAAACCCTAAACGGGACAGATGCCCTTCTCGGAATTGAATTTATGGCACAAACGATTGCGGGATGTTCATTCTTTAAATACAACATCGACAAACCCAAAATAGGATTTTTGCTCGGAACTCGTTCTTATAAATGCAGTTTGGAAAAATTTGAAAACGGCAAAACCTACTCCGTAAAAGCCCGAGAACTCTATTGCGACAAGGAACTTGTTTCGTATGAATGTTTTATTTATAATGAAGGTATAGAGGTTGCAAGTGCCGTCATAAACGCATATCAGCCTCAAAATGTTGATGAATTTTTAAAATCGGGGATTTGAGAATGGCGAAGGAAGTTTTAATAACAGGTTCAAGCAGAGGAATAGGAAAAGCTTGTGCAATATACCTTGCAAAAAACGGATTTGACATTGTTTTGCACTGCAACAAAAATATTTCAAAAGCGGAAGAAGTCCTTACAGAAATCAAAGAAATCGGTGTCAACGGACGAATACTTCAATTTGACATAAAAGACAGACAGGCTTGTCGTGAAGCGATTTCCAACGACATAACCACCCACGGGTGTTATTACGGAACCGTACTCAACGCAGGAATAGCTAAAGACAACGTTTTCCCTATTATGGAGGATGAAGAGTGGGATGATGTTATTAACACTAACCTCGGCGGATTTTACAATATTCTAAAGCCTATTGTTATGGCGATGATTGAGGATCGAATTAAGGGCAGAATAATTGCAATGTCATCGATTTCCGGCCTGAGAGGAAATCGTGGTCAAGTCAACTACAGTGCTTCAAAAGCAGGTATCATCGGGGCCGTAAAAGCCTTGAGCCTTGAACTTGCGAAAAGAAAAATCACCGTCAACGCAATCGCTCCGGGGATTATCGACACTGATATGATTCAAGATATTCCTCAAGATGAAGTAAAAAAATTAATCCCGATGAAAAGATTTGGCAAACCCGAAGAAGTTGCAAGCCTTGTAAACTATCTTATGAGCGAAGATGCCGGATATATTACGGGTCAGGTAATTTCCGTAAACGGGGGGCTTTTTTAGATGACAAAAAGAGTTGTAATAACAGGCATGGCACTGGCAAGCCCGCTCGGTTGCACGAGAGAAACGGCTTTTGAAAAACTTTTAACCAAAACGAATTGCGTAAAATACATGCCGGAACTCGAAAAATATGAACGTCTTAACACTCGACTTGCAGCACCTGCAAAAGATTTTATAATTCCGGCACATTTTAATCGAAAAGTTTTGCGTACTATGGGCAGAATTTCAATTATGAGCGTTGCGACTGCCGAAGAAGCACTTAAAGATGCGGGATTACTGGGGAACGAAATTCTCACTAACGGACAAACCGGAGTAAGTTACGGCTCTTCGACAGGAGCTTTAGAATCCGTTTTGGAATTTTACTCAATGATGCGGGATTTTGAAGTTAAGGGAGTCAATTCAGGCTCTTACGTCAAAATGATGAGCCAAACTGCTGCCGTAAACATTTCTCTCTATTTCAAAACTACAGGGCGACTAATTCCGACCTCAACCGCCTGCACGTCAGGCTCTATGGGGATAGGCTATGCTTATGAAGCGATAAAAGACTGTTATCAAACAGTTATGATTGCTGGCGGGGCAGAAGAACTTCACCCGACACAAATTGCAGTATTTGACACTTTATACGCAACGAGTTTAAAAAATGACACCCCTGACTTAACCCCGAAGCCTTTTGACAAAAATCGTGACGGACTTGTTATAGGAGAAGGTGCAGGGACACTTATTTTAGAAGAATATGAACACGCAAAGAAACGTGGAGCAAAGATTTATGCCGAAATCAAAGGTTTTGGCACAAGCACGGACGGCATGCACATCACAAACCCGAACAGCGAAACGATGAAAAACGCACTTTTGCTAGCCCTGAAAGATGCAAAAATTTCGTCTGATGACATCGGTTATGTAAATGCTCATGGAACGGCGACAATTCAGGGAGATATCGCAGAATCAAAAGCAACTTATGAAGTTTTCAAACGGGAAATCCCGACAAGTACAATCAAAAGCTACACAGGTCACACCCTCGGAGCTTGCGGAGCGATTGAGGCAATTTTATCAATAGATATGGCACACAAAAAATGGTTCTGCCCTAATGTTAATCTCAATGAAGTTGACGAAAACTGTGCAAAATTGGGTTATATCAAGGGCGACGGGCTCGAACTCGACACTCATTACGTAATGTCTAATAATTTTGCATTTGGCGGAATTAACACGTCACTAATATTTAAAATTTAAAATATTACAAAAACTTTACAAACGCCCATAAATAATTAAAGATTTTCGACAATCAATCCGATATATATGATGTAATCAGAAATCTAAGGAGTAAATCATATATGTTAAAAAAGATTGTATCACCTTCGTGTAATATATGCGACAGTGTGGAATTTATATTAAGAGGAGCGAGAAAACGTCGCAATATGGCGATTACAGCGGCAAAATCCATTAATTCGGATGCCGGCATTAAGACAGGACTTTCGGCAGTAAAATAAGCCGAAAGGAAGATTAGAGAGCTTTAAAAAAGACCGATATTGTTATCGGTCTTTTTCGATTATTCAGATTTCTTTTTATAAATATCCATGAAAAAGTAGACTTTTGTGTCGCTTCCGAACCTTTTGACAAAATCATAATTCTCGTTCACAAAATTACAAATTTCAAAGCCGAAATCCTTGCAAACGTTATTCTTGCCGTAGCTTAAATATGAAACATTGTTAATTATAAAATAATCAGGTTTATGTTCTGCCAACCCTTCAACCACTTTATTTTCACCCAATGCCGAAATATGATTAGGAATCAGGTGGTAAAATTTCGGATTTGACGGACGACCTGTCATAAAATTAATCATTACACCTTCAGGAAGGACAACGATTTCATCCGTAGGTTTTGTATTTGAAATTATCCAATCGATAGTTTTTTGAGCCGGATTTCCAAGAGACACAGGCGTCCTAAATTTTCCGACCTGACTTTTAATCGTGTAGAAATCAGCAAATACAGCCATTTCTGCCCAAAACAAAAACAGAACCGAATATACAATAAAAAATACCGAAAGTGCACTTTTTACCCACTCTGACCTAAGTAATTTTGATGACAGTAACCAAATCAAGCAAGTAAGAAGAGGGAAAAGTTCTAAAAATATTTCATATCCGCCTTTGCCCATAAAGGAAAAGTTTAACCTTGCAGAAGTCAAAACTGAAAATATCAGCAAGAGATTAATCATCCAACGTTTTTTCGTCTTAACCTGAAAGAGATTGAAAATCAACATTACAATACACGCAACAGGCAACCACGAAAAGATATTTATATGATTGAGGACAGCTTTTTTAAACAAAATCATTGTCGCAAACAAAACAATCGGACTTGTCAGTAAGGCGACAAGAATTGTCTTTTTCTTGCTCAAACCTTTCACAAAAAGTGTACCAATTCCCATATACAAAACGATTCCAATGAAGGTTGCAGATAATTTCCAAACCTTGTCCAAGTCCCATTTTGGCGAAATAAATTCGGTAAAGACACGCTGTTCTTTCGTATTAAAAAATCTGTTTATAAAAAGCAAATATTCTTTAAAATCCACCCAAGTAAAACCTTGCAAGCCCAAAGCACCCCAACTCAAAACAGATGGCAAAAGCATACACACAAAAGACGAAATCCAAGTTTTTACAGAAACTTTTTTATAAATGAACAATCCCAAAAACGGAATAATATTCAAACCGAATTCAGCCTTATTTGCAATCGAAAAGCCCATGCAAAGAGCTGCAAATTTCAAATATTTTTCGTTTCTGAACTTTAAAAACAACAACGTAAAATATGCAAACCATACAAACCCTAAAAGGGCATAAGGAAAAGCGTAAGCATACGGAAATATAAAGTTTACGCAAGTCAAACTTCCGAAAACACAAGTTGCCAAAATTAAAATACAAATCGCCATTGAATAAAAAGGCTTTACAAAAAGTCTTGAAATACTATAGCAACCAAAAATGACAAAAAGAGAAATTCCCGCACCTATCGCACGTAACAGGTCTAAACTTCCCCCACCTTGACCAAAAATCAAGTAAAACAAGGCATTCAACTGATAAGAAAGTGGGGTATACATTCCAAAAACATCTTTATAAAGGACTTTCCCCTCCAAAATCCATTTTGGCAAAATCGCCTCACGACCACAATCATAAAAAAAGTTTCCTGAAACGTACCATACCAAACAAACGCCTACGACGAAAAACAGTAACAACCCGCCCAAACAAGCTACATCGCACTTATTTTTCACAAAAAATTCTTTTATTTTTCCCATGGTTTTACCAAGAATTTAATAGCTTTGCCGTCTATGTGCTGGTGCATTGCCCATTCAATTTTATCAAGCCCGATTGTATCTGTAATAAGTTTTTCAACCTCAACATCCCCGGACGCAATGTAATCCAAAGCCATTCTGAAATATTTTGGAGTATGGTGAAAAACGCTCATCAATTTGATATCGCCGTAGTGCATTTTGGTCGTGTCAAAAGTAACCGTAGAACCAGATTTACACCCGCCAAAGAAATGAACCGTTCCCCCGGGGCGAACGCATGAAAAAATTCTTTCCCAAATTTCAGGCAAACCGACACACTCGATTGCTACATCCAACCCCTTGCCTTCGTCCGAAAATTCTCTAAAGATTTTTTCAGGGTTCGGATATTTTTTCAAATCAACAATTTCGTCAGCTTTAGAAAATTCCTCAGCCATTTTAAGTTTAAGCGGATTTCTACCGGCAACGATAACTCTTGCACCCTTCAATTTTGCGAGTCGTGCAAACATCAGCCCGATAGGCCCAATCCCGATAATTCCGACACTCTGACCTTCTTTTATATCCGTTCTTTCAATCCCGTGGACAACATTTGCCAACGGTTCCGAAAAAGCCGCTTTGTCAAAGCTCAAATTGTTCGGCAAAATAAGCATATTTTTCTCTACAATTCTTGCCGGAACAGTGATATATTCAGCATAAGCCCCGTTCAAGAGATCAAGATTTTCACACAAATTATACTCTTCTCTTTTGCAAAAGAAACATTTTCCGCAAGGTGCAGAGTTTGCAGCAACAACCCTATCGCCAACCTTAAATTTGTCAACACCTTTACCGACTTTATCAACAATTCCCGCAAACTCATGCCCAAAACCCGACGGAATGGACTTAATCAAAACAGGATGACCGCGTCTGAAGGTTTTTACGTCAGTTCCGCAAGTCAATGCAGACATAACCTTCACAACAACTTCGCCCTCTTCAGGCGGTTTTACCATGACGTTTTCAAGTTTTATATCTTGTGGCCCGTAATATTGTATTGCTCTCACTATTAATCCTTGATTTTTATATATGCTTTCATAATTCTGTTAGCTATTGTATCATCAAAAGCTTTTTGAATATCATCCAACGAATAAATCGTCGACAAATCCTTCACATTGACCTTACCCGTCCTCAAAAGTTCCAGAGAATCCTTCAAATCAACAGGTGCAGGCGAATAACTGCCAAGCACTGTCAATTCTCTATAATAAATTTCATTATTCGGATAACCCGTATTATGCGGAGTGCTTGAAAATACAAGAATTGTTCCTCCGCTTTTAATAGTTTTCAGAGCGACATCAATAGCCTTGTCCGCACCCGAAGTCATAAATACGGCATCAAACAGTTCGGCTTGCTCCAAATCTCTCGAATCAACAGCATCAATTCCAAGATTTTGCAATCTTTCAATCCTGTCTTGAATTAAGTCGCAACCCATAACATTCATACCATAAGCCTTTAAGGCTTGTGACATCAAAATTCCGATTGAACCCAACCCGACAACAAGGACTTTTGAACCATCCATAAGTTTTGCCCTTTTTACAGCTCTGACACAGCACCCGAGCGGTTCATAAAAAGAAGCCTCAATCTCAGACAAATTTTCAGGCATCGGGTGTGCAACATTTTGCAAATGCTCCTCCGAAAGATAAACATATTCGCTAAATCCTCCCGGGCGAATATTTGTACTCTTAAAATGTTTACACATCGAAACATTTCCATGCCTGCAATAATCGCAAGTTCCGCACGGAATATGATGAGATGTTACTATTTTTTCACCTGTTTTAAATTTTGTATCAGAATTTATTTCGACGATTTCCGCAACAATTTCATGCCCGAGAACAGTTCCGTCTTTTGAAATATGTTCTCTGAACTTAACGATATCAGATCCGCAAAGCCCACATCCCAAGACTTTTACAATAGCACCCTTCCTACCGTCTAATGTTATTTTATCTGCGTTTTTTACAACAATATGTTCTTTTTCAATTACAGCTATTTTCATATTTTGCTTCTTTCGCATAAAATTTTAACACAAACCTTGCGAACAGGCAAAAAAATATATATAATAATTATATGATTAGAATCAGACGACTAAATTATTTTGATATACCTAAGATTTCAAAGATGATTGAATATCTTGACAGCGATGACGGGGTTAGATTTAAAAAAGATTTATCGCACGAAACAATCGCCCTAATCCAGTCATGCCTGCCGTTAAAGTACAGATTTTTGCCGGAATCATACGTTCTTATCAACGATAAAGAAATTCACGGGATTATCACAGTCGTACCGACTTCAGGAAATCCTTACAAGATTAATATAACAAGATTAATTTTTAGAAATAATTCATACGATATAGGCAAACAACTTGTGGAATTCGTTATCGCACGATACGGGGCCAGAGGAGCAAACTCATTTTTCGTCACGGTCGATTCTTGTCACGAAGAGCTTTTGCAACTGTTTATGCAAGGTTGCGGATTCAGACAATGTTCTTACGAAAATTTGTGGAAAATTGAAAACTTCAATCCTGAAACCCACTTTTCGGCAACTTTCAGAACATGCCAGAATTCTGATGCTAAAGCCGTTTCCAGATTATATAATTCTGAATTAAAATCTCACTTCAAACCGTCTTTAGACAGAATTAAACAAGAATTTTCAGAACCGTTTTTTAACGGATTAACAAATTTTTACAAAAATCGATACGTACTGGAAGAACCGACAAAACACCGAATTATTGCATATTTATCAATTACAACATCCGACAACAGAAACTTTATCATTGATATGTCGCTCAATGACGGTTATCAGATTTCTTATGACGAAGTAATAAACTTTGCACTTGAAGAAATTTCAAGAAGAAAAACAAACTTTACTGCATTTATAAAACACCGACAATACACAAAAAATGCCGATACCTTTGAAGAATATCTTCACAAACGAAACCTAAACTGCATTCAAACAAAGTGTGTTCTTGTCAAAGACTTCTACAAACCTGTAAAACAAGAGCAAAACATACTCCAAGTCTTTCTGCTCGGCGAAAACAAGGTTGTAAACTAAGCTTAACACAAATTTTCACACCCTATTAAAAAATCAAAACCGCAATAATCGCAAAAATAATAAGCGGAATATTATAATGCAAAAATGTCGGAATGCACGTATCTGCGATGTGATTGTGCTGACCATCCGCATTCAAACCGGCAGTAGGCCCGAGGGTTGTATCAGAAGCAGGTGAGCCCGCATCTCCGAGTGCCGCAGCAGCAGCCAAAACCACAACACTTGCCGCAGGAGATATTCCCAACTTTATAAACACAGGCACAAACAAAACCGCCAAAATTGGGATTGTACCAAACGAAGTTCCAATTCCCATTGTAATAAACAAACCTAAAATTAACATCGTACAAGTCGCAACGATTTTACTATTTTGCATAAACGGCATAACAGCATTAACAAGCGAATCTACTCCGCCAGTCGTTTTCAAAACCATTGCAAACCCCGCAGCAACAAGCATTACAAAGGCAACATAACCCATTAATCCGATACCTTCATTAATCAGCTTATCCATTTTCCTATGACTTACTGCACCGCCGCCAAAAACTATTCCTAAGCCGACAAGAGCCCCAAGTGGCAAAGACTTCGTAATCAGTTGAATAACCAACGTCGCAAACGCTCCAAACAGAGTGATATAATGATTTTTATTAAGTGTTAAAGCTTTTTCATCCTCTTTTTCCAACTCATTTTGAGAAATCGTCAAATCCAAATATTCACGAGGCTTGCGGTAAGAAATAAAAATCGCCGTCAACAACCCGACAGTCATTGCAACACCCAAAATCCACGTAGATTTCCAAACATCATTTTTCAAAACTTCCATACCGTTAACAGTCATATTTTCTGCAATCAAGCCCTGAAAAATCAGCCCAAACCCCGCAGGAATAGTAATATAAGGGGCTTTCAGACCATAAGCTAACGCACACGCAACCGCACGTCTGTCGAGTTTGAGTTTATTCATAACATGCAACAACGGCGGAATTATTATCGGAATAAACGCAATATGCACAGGAATAAGGTTTTGAGAAAGCACTGCAATTCCCGCCAAAATAAACAACAACATAACTTTTTTATTCCCGATTACGTTTGAAATCTTTTTTGCCAAAATCGTTGCAAGCCCCGTATGCGTCATTGCCGCCGCAAAAGTTCCCAACAAAATATAGCTCAAAGCCGTTTCGGAATTCCCGCCCATGCCTGAAATAAACGTATTCATCACGTCCTCAATCGGCAAACCGCCAACCAGGCCCGCGACTATTGCCGAAATTATTATCGCCAACAAAACATTAATTCGGCACAAGCAAAGTATACAAAGTAAAATTACCGAAACGATTACGGGATTTAAAAGTAATGTCATAACGTACTTATATTACCATAAAAATACGTAATAAAATGTACGAAACTTATTCGGTTTGAATACTCAAATTCATCAACTCAATATCATCATAATCGATATAATTTCTCTGCATAAGGTTTTTACCGGTCTTAATCGTGATTTCATTCGACTGATCAGGTCTAATCAAATTATTCGGAAGTCTGATTTTTTGATTGTCGCCGTTGAGCTGAATTTCAGCAATTTTTGTACCGTTAAAAAACACTTCAGGCGGTGACGCAAACGAGTTTTGAATAGAATTTTGCTTCATAGCCCTTGCCATCGCCGTATCAATTCCAATAATCGAACCGATTACCAAAAAATTGCGATAAGCCAACGTATTCGCACTCATTTTAAAAACTTTCGTATAAAAAGGCCCGATAGCTTTAACCTTAAATTCGCCCGCATTTGCCGACTCCGCAGAATAATTATTATCGCCCAAGTGCATCATATCGGCATCAATCACCAAATCTGTCGCACTGCTTTTTTGAATACCAACAACCATAGGTTGAGCAGCGATTTGCTCGTTTATAGTTAACGAAAAAGGTCTGTAACCGTCTTTTTTTACGGACATAATCGTATCACCGATAAAATGAGCCTCAAGCTTAAAATCACCATTCTCATCCGTCGTCGTTTTATAACCCTGCTTAGGCAAAGAAACTTGAGCATTTGCAATCGGAGCATTTGTCTTAGCATCAACGACCTTGTTACCGAGCCCGACAGTTGAAACCCCACCCGTCAAAGCCTCCGCATTTGCACAAAGCCCGCCGGTTAAGAATATTAAAATTAACAAAATAAAATTTTTCATAAAACCCTCATAAGATTGCAATACAATAATATGTTATAAACGAAAAAAATAAAATTGCCTTCACAAATATATATAAGCATATTTTTAAAAAAGTAAAAATTTTAAGAAAAAATATATTTTAAAAATTTCTGCTTGATATTATTTTTGTTTTTGATATTATAAAGATACGGACGAAAGTTCAACACTTCAAACAAGCCGAAGTGATGAAATTGGTAGACGTGCCAGACTCAAAATCTGGTGTGGTTCACCCCACGTGCCGGTTCGACTCCGGCCTTCGGCATTTTTTAAACACCCATCTAGGGTGTTTTTTAGTATGTAAACAACAGTGTATTTTAACGACCAGTTTGGTTTGAACGGATAGAAGTATCATTTGGAAAAGTTAGCAATATATCGGCATTTGAGGGGTAGGAAATAATCAATCTATCCGTACACCAAAACGGTCAAATGACTCTTTTGATGATCTGACTGCTAGTTATATTATTTCTGCAACTTGGGTTTTCTGCAAAATATAGCCTATGTTTTAGCCTGTACAGGGCGTTTGACAAATAGTTTGATTATTTCAGTAATGACCGTTTTAAAATTATATTAATCTAAATAAAATCGTATGTTTATTCATGTTAGTTATGCTAATTTAGCAAATTGTGTATTTGGATTGGTAAATCTACCCTTATAACATCTTTCAAACAATTTGGTAACATCATCTGTATATTTATCTCCTGATAATATACCTTTTATATATTCTCCTATTAACTCACCTTCAGATTCAGTTGCGTAACGAGAGACTTTAAGTGCTGTCGCAAAATCTGTTGGATTAGTAAATCCCGTTTTAATTACTTGTTCCAAATCACTAAATGGAGTTTTTCTAAAATGTGTAACATGTCCTAATTCATGTAAAACCTGGCCATCTAAACCTATTGCATTTCTGGTTTGATAAGCATTAGCTCCAAGTAATATTTTTTGTTCTTTACGTAAACTCAATAAAGCATGAGTTGCTTTTTCAATATATTCTTCTTGTGGAAGATTATTTAAATTAATGCTAAGAGATTTTTTAATATAATCTGTTAAACTATCTTTTGTCATCAACAAGGCATTTTCTTCTTCCCTCGCACGTTGCAATAAATTATCAAAATCTAATTTTGCTTTTTTAGTTAACTTGCCTTGTTTCCACAACCGAAAATATCTATTTAATGTTGCATCATATTTGTACGAAGAAATTAAATTTATACAATCCCGACCTTTAGAATTTACTGACAGTTGACCATTCTTTTTGAAGTGATTTATATACTCATTAATTTTTTTATCAATATTATTGCAATAATCCCTATTAATTTTTAAAGTAATTTCATTTGTTTTTTCTGCAATCAGGGTTTCAGCAGGACATTCTAAAGATGAATATTTACCACAATCACCTGTTATTGAACTAAATTCTACTTTATCAGGGATATGTATCTTACCCCTAGATTTTTTTATTGCATTAGTTATTGATAAATTAACTTGGTTTGCAATTTCTAAATCTGGAATGTCAAAACTTTTTATGCCAAGTACCTTTTCAGCATATTCTTTAGCTTCTTCTATTGTTTTAGCTTTTTTGTATTTTATTTTAAGCAAATTTCGTGTTGCTGGCATAGAAAAACTTTGCCCATACTCTTTTCCCGTTTGATTAACTAGATTTTCCACTTGAATAAGAGTTTTGTTATCAATAATTGTACCATTTTGAAATACTGAATTAGGAGTTCTTTTGCTACCTCTAACATATGGCTTAAGTTCTAAAACTCCGCGTGAGACTCTTTGTTTGCCTACAAAATTTTTAATGCATCCAAACAAATTTTCACCTAAAGTTGTATTATTTCTTCTCATAAAGAAATTACTCAATTTTGATAAAATTTTCATCTTTAAAATCCCCTATACCTATATAAAGTATTTTTCTCTTAAAAAATTTACTTTTTTATTAAGAATTTTAAAGTTGCCGAAATAGTCAAATTAGTTGTCATAAATAATCAAACCATGTGTCTTTTTACAAACAGACCACTCCGACCGGAGTCGAACCTCCGGTTCTTACCTCTTCTTCACATTTATTCATAATATAGCGAATTTCGGCAAAAAACTTTATTCATGCATTATAATATAGCATTATTAAATGCGAAAGGGAAAATTATGCTTAGAATTAACGGGATACAAAATAACAATTATAATACAACACAGAATACCAAACCGAGTTTTGGTATGGCTCTAAAAATTAACGAGTCTGCGATACCTGTTATTAAAAAGCAAGCTTTCCAACTGGAGACTAATGCTAGGGGTAATTTCTTACGTGAAATTGAGGATGCTTCGAAAAACGAAAGAGATAACCCTGTTAATATCATAATTAGAAAATCTAAATTCCGCAAAGCTCTTGTTGCTGAGGTAATTGACTCTGAAGAAGGCAAAAAACTCGGTTCAACCAAGAAAAAGACTTTTTCACAACCGTTTGGCAAAAAAATTGTCAGTCTGAAATTTTTAGATAAAGCCAGAGATTACGCATTAAGACTTTCTAACGTAAACGATGACGTAAAAAAAACGATGTCTACAGTTACAACAATATCAGATGAACCAAAGAAAAAGGGAATATTCTCACTGCTTAAAACCATCAACTGGGGATAAGTCATAGTGTAATATCGTTTTAGTATCTTCACTTTTTTGTGCTATAATACCCACAGGAGAGATGAAAATGCTTAGAATTGCCGAAAAAAAGGATATTGCAAGAATTGCAGAAATCCTCGTCTTTACTAAAAGACAAACTTACAAAGATATTTTTAACGATTACAATGTGTCATTTAACGTTATTCAGGTTTTGAGTGAAGCTGAAGAGCTCAAAAAACCTAACACTCTTGATAATTTTTACGTTTACGAGGACAAAAACATCGTGAAAGCAATAATCAAGGCAAGCGAAGACGACAAATCTATTGTGTTGAGCGATTTTTACGTAGACCCGTTCTTCCAAAATGAAGGTATCGGCACAAAAATCGTCAATCACTACATTGAACTCTCAAAAAACAAATCGAAAGAACTCCGATTATTTGTCTTAGACAAAAATGTACGAGCAATCAAGTTTTACGAAAAATTCGGGTTTAAATACACAGGCGAAAAAGAAGAATTCGCAGACTCGGGATTTTACATTCTTTGGTATTCACTAAAAGATTAATCATTTTTAGAAAGGCGGCTCATCTTCGATGAGCCGCCTTTTTTCATAATTACTACACACTAATTGTTTTCTTTTTAAAATTATCAACATCTTCGCGACGACCACGGCTCAACATATTCAGCCCCGGTTCAACATATTTGTGCATAATGACGGTTTCGACAAAACTGTCCATTGGCTTGATTAGCAAGCCCAAAGCAACAAATCCGCCGAGCGTTTTGTGGAGTTTTGTTTTGAAAATTTTATTCTCTTCCATTTTCTTCAAAATATCTTTTGTTGCGTGGTTCAGATAGTCGTCGCTGTATTTTGCATCGTTTTTGAAAACCTCTTTCATTTCCTTAAATTGGGCATACATCTTTTCAGACATTTTTTCAGGCTTTTTACCCTCCAACAAGTCTTTACGCATTTCAAAAATATCATCAATTCGAGCGTTTATAAGTTTGTGGATATTTTCTTTTGTTTTGTCCGTCATTTTTTCAGGGTGACGTCCGCCAAAAATGAATTTAAAAAATCCGCTAATAGGATTTTTGAACATTTTCTTTCTCGCAGCTTCATCAATCAATGTATCGAGAGCCTTGGTATACTCATCTTTATAAACCTGCGGATTATCGGCATAATCTCTCAATTTAAGTTGTGACATGTGGTGAAGTTGGTGTCTGATTACGTCTTCTTTTGATTGAAGCGAAACACCTTCTTTTGAAAATTTATTCAGCATTGACGCAGTTTTTTGACCTGTATGCACAACCGCAATCGGGAAAATTACACTTGCCAACGCCTGAAAAATAGCCTGCTTAACCCCACGTTTTGCACTTGGGTCGTATTCTGCCTTATTGTTACGATATTTGTCGTAAATATCCGCACCAAAATACATCAAAGCAGGAATCCACAAAGCCTGTCCCGCCGTTGGTGCAATATCCATAATGGCAGCACCGATATCGTTTGTAAATGCCAAACCTCTCAAAGGCCACTGCATTAGAGGATCAGAGTATTTTCTCTTTTTCTTTTCAACCTTACCGAAGTCAGGCGTAGCATCAACTTCAAGCTTTTGTTGCTGAAAATTCCTCTTTATTAAATTTGATTCTGTTGTTATTGGGGCAATTTGTACCAATATTGCTTTCTCCTACATTCTTTTAGCTATTTTTTCCATAACTCATACTTTACCACTATTATAACGCAAGTGAATATTTTTTTTTGCTACTTCCAAAGTAAATAATTGTAACAAAAACACCAGTTTATGTTAAGATAATAGCATGAAAAACACAATTATCTTTGATTTGGACGGAACATTACTAAACACGCTTGAGGACTTGTATTTGAGCACAAACTACGCCATTGCTCAGTTTTTGTACCCGCAAAGGACGCTCGATGAGGTGCGACAATTTGTAGGAAACGGGGTGGCAAAGCTCATAGAGCGAGCAATTCCGAACGGTCTGCAAAACCCGAATTACGAAAAATGTTTGGCTATTTTCAAAGAGAATTACTCAAAAACCATGCTCAATCACACAAAGCCCTACGACGGAATTCTTGAGCTATTAGGCGAGCTAAAATCAAGCGGGTACAAAATCGGTGTCGTATCAAACAAATTTGACACTGCAGTAAAAAATCTGTGCAAACTCTACTTTAAAGACCTTGTTGAAGTTGCAATCGGGGAATCTGAAACCACCCGCAAAAAGCCTTACCCTGACGGAGTTTTAAAAGCAATCAAAGAACTTGGCAGCAACCTTGAAAACGCAATCTACGCAGGAGATTCAAACGTCGATGTCGAAACCGCACACAATGCAAACCTCAAGTGCATTGGGGTTCTTTGGGGATTTCGTGACAGAGAAAACCTTACGCAAGCAGGGGCAGACTACATAATAACTCACCCCTCTGAAATCCTCACTATAATAAAATCCGCATAAATCCACTTGATTTTTTCGTTTGTGGGGGTTAAAATTGATGTGCAAAACAGAATAACAAAATTTTTCGGAATGTAGCGCAGCTTGGTAGCGCACCGTGTTCGGGTCGCGGGGGTCGCAGGTTCAAATCCTGTCATTCCGATTTTTGTTGCCAAAAATCGTTCTCCAGGTTGAACCTACGGTTTACTTGTTCAAGAATAAGTTCAAATCAGGTGCGATGCACCAAAGCTACTTTTAAGCGTAGCGAACGATTAGAACTTATTACCTTATTCACTTATTTACCTATTAACTTCTACTAAAAAGCCTTATCAATTCGCTAAAATCTTCACAACCACCTTTTTCACAGTCTGCGAAGTTGCGGCGGAGTTCATTTGCGGGCGGTGGGCATCGTGCGGAAATAACATCGCAAAATAACCGCTTTTTAAATATACCGTATTCATCCTGTCAGGGATATTGAAAAACACTATATCTCTTTCCTCATCATACTCATCTTTTATTGAAAGTTCGGATACATTTGCAAAATCAAGTCTTTCCTCACCCGAAAGCAACATTTGAATATCTATATAACGTTTGTGAGCCTCCGGAAAACAGTTTTCGTGCGATTTTGTGTCATATACATCCACATTTGCAAACACACCGTCCTCTATTTCATAATGCCCTTCCTGCGTGTTTTCGTCAATGTTAAACAAGAAATTCAAAACCTTGTCGGAAACCACATCGTACTGTCTTAATTTTTCAATTTTGTCAAAAATCATCTTATGCCAATTCCTTCATAGCTTGCTCAAATTCTTCTTTTTTAGGAGCTTTTCCATGCCAGCCGGCATTATTTTCCATAAAACTAACCCCTTTACCCTTAATGGTATTTGCGAGAATTGCGGTAGGCCTGTCAGCCTTTTTCGCTTCTTCAATAGCATTGTAAATTTCAGAGATATTGTGACCATCAATTTCAATCACATTCCAATTAAATGCTTTTAATTTTTCATCCAACGGATCAAGAGATTTTATTTCTTCAGTGCAACCGTCGATTTGAAGCCTGTTTCTGTCGATAATTGCAACCAAATTATCTAATTTTCTCGTAGGAGCTTGCATAAACGCTTCCCAAACACTGCCTTCTTGCAATTCGCCATCACCAAGAAGAACAAACACGTTTGCAGGATTTTTGTCTAACTTCAAACTGATTGCAATCCCGCACCCGACAGACAAGCCTTGCCCCAATGAACCTGACGCAACTTCAACCCCCGGACAATGCGGAGTAGGATGACCTTGTAGCGGAGAACCGAAAATTCTAAAGGTCAAAAGTTCTTCTTGCGGGAAAAATCCGCACTGCGACAATATTGAATAATAAATTGCAGAGGCATGCCCTTTTGACAAAACAAATCTGTCACGTTTTTCATAATTCGGATCATCTTTGCATTTTGGAGCATTTAACATACATTTGTTAAACAAAACAGTCAAAATATCGGTCGAGGACAGTGCTCCGCCAATATGTCCTGATTGTGCATTATAAACCATTTTCACAACATTTCTGCGATTTTCTTTTGCCAGATTTTCCAATTCTTTTATTTCATTTTCACTCAACATACTTATACTCCTATAACTTTTTCTTTAAACACTTTCAACACAAAAAGCGGCAATGTCGGGAAAATTCGCTTAAACCTTTTCGGTTCTTTAACCGTACGGTAAAGCCATTCCAAGCCCAACTTTTGCCAAATTTCAGGGGCTCTTTCAACAACACCCGACCAAACGTCAAAACTTCCGCCAAGTCCGATAAACAAAGCATTAGGCAAAAGCTTTTTCGCTTTTGAAATAAAAATTTCTTGCTTTGGAGAACCTAATGCCACTAATACCAATTTCGGATTTGCCGCAGTCAGTTCATCTAAAACTCTGTCGTCATCCTTAAAATAACCGTCTTGAACATAAACGGCATTCAAATTCGGAACTTCTTTTTTCAGATTTTCTACAGCTTTTTGAATTATTTCAGGTTTTGCCCCAACAAACGCAGTCGGCTGAGAGGCAAATTTATCTATCAATTTTCTGCCAAACTCAATACCTGCAATTCTTCTGACATTATGTCCTAGAATTTTTAACCCTAGCTGAACCCCAATCCCGTCAGGGATTACAAGTTCTGCACTGTTTATAATTTCCGCAAAATCAGGGTTACTTTTTGCACTCAAAATCATTTCCGGATTAATTGTCACAACCTGCCCTTTTTCGGCATACTGCAATGCCTCATCAAAAGTGAAGGTGTCTATATTAAATCCTTGTAGTTTTACTAAATTTCTTTCCATAGGTTAATTATAAACCAAGATTTTGGAATGTTCAATAATTTAATCTTTTAAATTCGCAAGCTTAAACAAATAATCCTCGCTACTGCCACGGTGAAATCCTGACGGGATAAAGTTTTCCTTATATTTTTCGATTGCATATCTGTCCGTCATGCCGGAAATATAATCCGTGACAATTCTTATAATTCGACCTTCTTCACACATTGGCTTAAGCATTTCGCAATAATGATAAAAAAGTTCTTTAATTACCCTGCGAGCTTTTTTTTCTTCAAGTTTCGCAGGAGAATTAATATAAACATTATCAAACATCCATTTCCTTAATTTTGTTGTGTAATACCAACCTTCTTCACTCATTGCGATTTTTGGCGAATTAATGGAGTTTTTAATAACCTCCATAATCATTTTATTTAGACGCTTGCTCTGAATTGGCGAAAAATAGGCAATACAATCGTTCGGAATATCGCTTTCAGAAATAATTCCCGCCCTGATTGAATCTTCGATATCGTGATTTATATAGGCGATTTTATCGGCAAGCTGAACGACTTGAGCTTCCGGCGTTTTCGGTTCATAACCCCAAGTGTGCGTCAAAATTCCGTCTATAGTTTCAACGCAAAGGTTGAGTTTTTCTAAAACTTCAACCACTCTAACACTCTGAATATTATGATGAAATCCCCCCGGAACGAGTTCGTTCAAAACTCCTTCTCCACAATGCCCGAACGGAGTATGCCCCAAATCATGCCCAAGGGCGATAGCCTCGGTTAAATCCTCGTTCAAATCCAGTGAACGAGAAATCGTCCTTGCAATTTGAGAAACCTCAAGGGTGTGGGTCAATCTTGTTCTGAAATGATCATCAAACGGAGAAAGAAAAACTTGCGTCTTATGTTTAAGTCTTCGAAAAGCTTTTGAATGTAAAATTCTATCTCTGTCACGCTGAAAACAGGTTCTTATTTCGCATTCAGCCTCGGGGGTTTTTCTTTTTTTACTTTCCTTACTCTTCGTCGCAAATTCGCTTAATATATTATATTCTCTGTCTTCTAATTTTTCTCTTATTGATTTTGTAGTATTCATACTCTCCTCCGAGCCTGATTGTACCTAAAATAACAGATATTTCCATACTTCATTTGTTGGAAATTTAAATAATTCGGGCGGTTTTGAAATCAAAACCGCCCTTTATAATCTTATTTTTTTACAAATACTTTTTCTATTGCAAACCCTGACTTATTTTGTTGAGGATTTTTATTATCACCATTTAGCCAGAAAAATCCGCCAACAGCAATCGCTACGATTAAAATTATTATAAAAAATATTCTTGTAAGTATTGAAAAGATTTTGCCGATAGCAATAAGGGCAACAATAACCCCTAGTCCGATTAATATAGCATTAAAATCCATTTTTATTCCCTCACTTTGTTTTCTTCACCTTTAACAAGTCTTTGGATATTTGTTCTGTGAAGCCAAATTATATACAAAGCACCCAAACCGCAATATGCAACATAGGCAATCGGAGCTTTGCACCACCACATTAAAATTGGAGAAATTGCAAGAGCAATAATTGAACCGAGTGAAACATATTTTGAGAAATAGGTAATCACGCTCCAAATAAACGCTATCATCAAACCAACCTGCCAATTCAAAGCCAAGATAGTACCAACGCCTGACGCAACAGATTTTCCACCAGTGAATTTAAGAAAAATTGACTTGCTGTGCCCCAATATAACCGCAACCGCAGCTATTACAGGCAAAAGTCCGATACCGGTAAAGGTTGTCGCAAAATATTTTGCAAGAACAACAGGCAAAGCACCTTTCAATGCGTCTAACAACATTACAATAAAGAACCATTTTTTGCCCATAACTCTTTTTACGTTAGTTGCTCCTGTTGAGCCCGAACCGACTTTTCGAATATCTTGTCCCGTAAAGGTTTTTACGATAATGTAGCCTGTCGGGATTGAACCTATTAAATAGGCAGTTACGAACACCGTCAAAAATTCAAAAATTTTATCCATCTTCTCTCCTTTAATTTTTCGTATGCTCAATTATACCATGATAAAGTTTGATGTGGCAATATTGATTTCATTGGCGAAATATGCTATTATTTAAGAAAAAAGTTGGTTTACTATGAACAAAAGATTAATCACTATAGGTATAATAATTCTCGCATTTTCCATTGTAGGGAAACTGATATGGAGCGGATTAAAAAGCATAAAGGTTGACGATTTCAAACCTGCTGCAGTAATTTTTGTGGTGGATTCCTCAGCATCTAACCAAAAAGAATTGGCGGAACAGAAAAAATCTCTCCGACAGATTTGTAACCTGCTTGACCCTGAAGATCAAGTAAAAATCTTGAAGGTTTCGCAAGACTCTTACCTGATTTATGAAGGTGCACCGTTCAACGGCTCGGGAATTGAAAAAGCAATGGATGCCTTCACGCAATATGACCAAAAAGATTACGGTACTGCCTATGGATTGGGACTGAAAAAAGCCTTTTCTTACTGCCTTACAATGAAAAAAGACGGATATCTTCCGGCAGTTGTCGTATTTGGAGATTTGGAAAATGAAGGAGCGATTGAAAAACAAATCAACTGGACACTTCTCCCAAAAAATGTAGAAAATGTTCAAAAATACGCACCTGATTTGGCGATGATGTTTTTGTACGCACATCCTGAAAAATTGGATTTGGTAAAAGAAAAATTAAACCCTGTTTTGGGCGAAAAGAAGTTAATAGTTTCTCCAAAACAGAACACGGATAAAGCAATACAGAGATTTGTCCACGCATTGGACAGATAAATAATGAGGTAAATTATGTCAGTTATAATCTCTTCTTCCTCTCAGGAAAAAGTTTTTGAAGATAAAAATTTAATATCAATCGGGAACAATCCGAAATGCGATTTCGTTTTAGATGTCGGCTACGACGTACTTTTTGCGGTGCAAATCGACAAAGTTACAGGCAAATGTTACATCATCAACAGTCGCAAAAACGAAAAAATACTTTTCAAAGGTAAACCGTTTGTAAAAATCGAAGTTACAAACATCAGCAAAGTTGTTTTTGCGGACACCAACGAATTTATCAGCGTAAAAATTGATGTTCCGAGCAAAACCGTAACTTCTATCGAGAACGAAGAATTGACGGAAGAAGATTTAAAAAGAATTTACGGAAACGATCAGGCAACTATCACAAAGGTTAAAATCGAAAAACAACGTGAACCTATAGAAAAAGCTCGTGTCGCAATTATAAAACAGGTTGCTTATTCGATTAACGAGTTTAAACACAAAATTGCCGCAAACACAAGAACCAACGTATTTTTGCACATCGCAATGTTTGCAAGTGCAATCGTGAGTGCTTTCGGAGTGTCAAACTACTTAATGGGATTAACCATAGAAGAAGCCGAAAAATACCTTTACTTACCGACAAACATCAAAGTTTGGGCAATTTATTCCGTGATAATTTCCGCAGTATGCTTGATGTTAAAACAGGGCGTTTATCTTTCATTACAAAACAATGTAGTAAAAGACCACGTCAAAACTTCACGCTTTGCACAAAATTTCATGCTCATCGTATCTTCGATATTTATGCTCGGAATTTATGCGGTTAACCTGATTTACTTCATTAATTTGAACAACTTTATGTCGTTTGCAATCTTCATTTCCTTGTTCTTTGTCGGTATAATGGTAAGTCTTGCAATAAGTTGCGGGTACTACAAATGCAACAGTTCCGAATGGAATGCGACTTTGAACAAATACGAATACAGAGAAGATTTTGAGGCAGTCTTGAAAGCCTACAGACAGTGGATTGAAAGATATATCAACAGCCTTGGCAAAACAAAAATCCAAAACATTAAAGACAGACTTTTCAACTTACAATTAAAGGGAGCAGGTGAAGTCGTTGTCGGAATTTTGACAGCACCATTCTTGGCTTACGGTGTTTCAAACACTTTGGCAATGTGTTTTCCGGAAGCCGCAGGTTGGGTCAGAGTTTCAGGTTTAAGATTCAGCCCTGTATTCTTGGTTTTAGCAACCTTCTTGATTATCTTTGCCTTTTTCGCTTTTGTCGGAGCATTTACATCATCCAAGAAAATCCAAGGTTCGGAAGTTATCAAACAAGACGGTTTTAGCGACTACAGACAGCACGGCGTTACAATTTACGGTATTGAGGGGGTTAGAAAACTCAATGCCGACAAAAACAAATTCCTTGCAATCGCAATAACAATCATTTGTATTGAATTTACAATGAACGTATCATACTTTATGACAGAAATCGGCGGGGACTTGAAGGGTATCGGTTTGTCAATCGTTGCAGCACTCGTTCCGACAGCATTGTTGATTGCCGAAACTCTCATGTTGAGCCAAACTTGTTTTGATATGAATTCTTGCGATGAACTAATCGCACAAATAGATAAAGATTAATTATGAAAGAGTACACTCGGTACAAAATACTAATGTTTACAGCGGCAATGACCCTCAGTATGGTTGTTGCCGTATATAATCCCGTGTTACACAAGCCTTTTGTCGCAGAAGATGCTAACTTCAAAATAACAAAGAGCTATCAAGAACCGACTGACACCCAAACGACAAAACTCTTTCGTGTCGGCGACGCTCCCGTAAAAACTCAAAAATTAATCACTCAAACTGTTGGCTCAAACACTGCTCAAACTACGGTAAAAATTGAAGCCTCCGAGTTTTACCAATACGCAAACGGCATAAGACAGCTCGAAATTCAAAATTCAGGCAACGATCAGGAGCAGAGAACCGATTTCAACAATGTTGAAAATATTGAAAACAATCTTGCCGAAAACCAAATTGAAGAACCGCAACAATATAATTCTTTAAAAACAAAAATTCTCCAAAAGAAGGAGGAAAACATTGCTTGGAACAAGTGGCGAAGCGACCTTCAAAACCGAATTATGATGGATAGCGGAATTGATGCACCGATTGGCACTCTCTTTTTCTTCAAATTCAACGTCAGCAGTAGCAGGCGTATTTCAAACATTCGTGTGGTCTGCTCAAACCCGCTTTACCAAAAAGAGGCGGTCAAGGTTATCACACCGATTATAAAAGGGTATGAAGGACAGGAGTTTTTGGCTTTTCCTGCAAAAACCAACAGAAAAACCGTAAAATTTGACGGCTCATATATGATTTGGTTTGACACCCAATTATCCTCTCCGGAAAATTTTAACGATATCGAAAGGGTACATTACTATGAATAACAAATGGATTATATTTTTCCTTATATTAATTATCGGCTTTTGCACAATAACAACGGCAACTTTATTATCAAAACCCGACATTAATAAAACAATAATTTTCAGACTTATGAAATAACTTATCCTTTAACAGGATGATTTCAGCAAAAATTTTCTTTAGTAAAATTCTTGTATGTTCAGATGCACTATATGTCAAAAATTATATAACAACAAAGTTCCGTATTGCGAATGCGGAAACGACGAATTTGAGCTTTTGCAGGACACCGAACCTAAGGCTACACAAGCAAAAAACACTATTGATAAGCTTTCTGTCGGGATATTTTCACTCTGCATAATTTTGTCCTTAATAATTTGGTTTTTGCCAGTAAAAACTCACCGCAAAACCGCACCGACAGTGGAACAAACCACAGTTTCTCAAAATATTCCGACAAACATTGACAAAATTTGGAACGACACTCCGGCATATTCTTCAAAATCCGAAAGCAGGACACCAATAGAGCTTTACAAAAAATCGCTTGAGAATATGCTAAATTCCAACCTTACCCCCAAAACCTACAACGGTGACGGCAACTGCCGAATAGAATTTACGGTAGCCGACAACGGCAAACTCATCAACAGAAGAATGTTCAAAGAGAACGGAGGTGACGAATTTAACGACATCGTACTCAACATGTTGAAAAACGCAAACGAATATCGAGTTCCGCCACATGAATATCTCGGCGAAAAATTTACAGCAAAGATCACTGTGCAAAACGGCGTTATAAAATTACACCTTCAATAGATCAGAGTTTAATTTCGTTTTTCTGACAGAAAATTTTGAGCACATTTTTGGCTTTTTCTATTTCGATGTGGACAATATTGTTGCGAGTAAGTTTTACGAGTTCCGTTGCTTTTGAATACATTTTTGCAGACGCAGTCAGGTATTCAGTCTGATTTGGCGAATTATGCAAGCCGAGTTCCTGAAAATATTTGCCGTACACCAAAAATAATCTTGAGAGCAAATCATTCATATTGTAGCGTTTTGCAGTCTGAATTCCGGTTTCGACATACATTTTGGCAAGCTCGAAATCACCCGTGGTTATCGCACATTTTGCAATAATCATTTTGAAGAGAACACCAAAATAGTAGTTGTCGATTTTCGGATTTTCCGCAACTTCAAGAGCCTGCATAGCAATCTCTTGAGCCGCAGCGGGACCACTTGTTACAAGGGTTGCATCCGCAATCAAATACCAGTTCAACAAAGCTCCAATCGCCATTTTTTCATTTGAAAAATAAGTAATTTGGTCGTTATAAATCTCAAGAGCTTTTTTAGTTTGATTGTTGTCTTTGAAAATTTTACCCAACAGAGATTTTAGGATATTTTTTGTAAATTCATCGTTATTGTTGTTTGCAAAGGTTACAATTTGGAACAAATCCTCCTGCAAGCCTTCGTAGTGTTTTTTTGCAAAACTGTTCAAAATATTGACTAAATTCCACCTGATAATCGTTTCGTTGTCCATTGATTGACGGTAAAGTTTAAGCGATTCTTCAAGAATTTTTTCAGAGGAATTTATGTCCCCACGAACTGTGTTTGCAAAGGCAAGAGCAATTTTGCATTTCGCAACAAAATTTTCGTCCGAAACTGAATTTCTTTCAATAATATCAAAAATTATCGTCAAAATTTCAAATGCCCTGTCATTGCCCTGCAAAATCAAAGCGTTTGCCAAAACAAGATATGTTTTCAGCCAACTTTCGTAAAGAAAATCGAGCGGGATATCTTCTTTTGTATAAGGTTTGGCAAGATAGCCGTCAAACACAGGCATAATCTCGTTATCAATCATATTGATTACTTCACCGCAATTACCGATAGTGAGAAGTGACGGCAATTTTGTACACTTGACGAGTGCAATATCCAAATCAGATTTTTGAGAAATTTTCCCGAGAACCGTGTCAACACATTCCACATTTCCGAAATAATTTCCGGTTTTTTGACAACAACTTGCCATATAACCCAAAAGTTCGACTTCTTTTGCAACATCGTTTTCTTTGTGAGCATTATCAATCGCATCAGGCAGATAATCCATTGCCTCAACAGGGTTGAAATCCGCAAGGAGTTTGCCCAATCTTTCACAAATATTGTATCTGGTTTTCAAAGTTTCGCTGTCATCAAGCTCATTTATAAGGGCAAGGCACTGCTTTTGCGAAATCGCATAAAGATTTGTATCACCAACATACGCCGCAAGTCTTGTATTTCTCGTCCAAATATCAAGAGCAAGTTTCGGATGTTTGAGGTTTTGTGCCATAATCCCGAAAATCGCATTTGAATTGAGTGTAAAATTAGCCAAAGCATTACAGATTTTTGTATTAATCTCGACAAATCTTGCGTCTGATTTCGCAGTTTTAACAATAGTTTCCCACAAAAGCAAATCCTTAAATCTATAGAAAATATCATTGAGCGGAGTGATAAAATTCAGTTTTTCCAAATAAGCAACAATCTCCTCAAATTGATTGTCCGTAAATTCAAAAATCTGTTTTATCAAATTCAAATTAATCTTGTCACCCAAAACAGCCGACGCAATCAGTGTAACATAAGCAACCTTATTAATGTGCCTCAAAATATCCAAACGTGCCGAAATCAGCCCGTCATACTTGTCAGGGAGGAAAAATTCTTTGTTATTCTTGCTACAATCAGCCTTATAACAAAGTGCCTGTTCAAGGTATGCAGGAATGCCCTTAGCATTGATAAGCATTGCTCGACGCTCGGTGTCGTTGAGTTTCGGCAAATTTTCGTCCGAAGTTTCTCTCATTTTGATATACTCAATCATCTGTTCCGGCGTAAACGGAGCAAGGCTGACATCAAGATATGTCGTCTTTTCAGGCTCTTTTGTATTGAAATAACCCTTCACAGGTTTGATTTCGTTGTAAATCAAAAGAATTTTTAAAGAATTCCAAACATTGTCTTTTCTGATATAAGTGTTCAAAAATTCGTAAGAAAAGCCGTCAATATTGTCAAAATTGTCAATTACAAAAATAAATTTGTTGTTTTGAATAATATTGTCAAAAATTTTGTTCAACAACTTGAAGGTTTTTTCCTTATTTTTCAACAAATCCTCAAATGTCCCAAACCTTGCAGGATAGAGAAAATTCAAAAAGTCATACACTTCGTTCATTGAAAGATAAGGAAATTCGTTTTGGAAAAATCTAGTCGCATCTTTTTTGAATTTTATACTGTTAATACAAAAATTCGGCAGGTTAAAAATATTGAATAAAATATCCTGAATTAACCCCCCGCACGTGAGCTGGGTAATCGGAGTACATTTGCCGTAAAACCAAAAGAACCCGTCGTTCTGCAAGTCCGCCATAATCTGCGAAACAACAACACTTTTGCCAATTCCACGAGCCCCACTTAAAGAAAAGATTTTTTTACCCGACAAAATTCCACGCTCAAGCATGCTCTTTGCAATTTTTTGCGAAACAAATTTCGCAGGATATTCGAGTGGACTTGAGGTTTCGGGTGTTACAGCTTTAACTTTTTTCGGCTTTTCAACAAAAGAAAATCCGCAATTTCTGCAATGTTTTGCATTCGGAAGATTTACCGTTCCGCATTCGGGGCAAAGTCGCAGGATTTCTTCACCGCATTTTCTGCAAACAATATCAAAAATTGAATTGACAGCATGACAGTGCTTGCAAATCAAGCCTGTTCTGGTCTTACAATAAGGACATTTCAGCGTATTATCCGGAATTATTTTTTTGCAAATAGGACATTTCATTATCAAAATCCCCGACTAATTGAACGCTTTTTTAACCTTTTCCATCAATTTAAACAATCTTTTTGAAATTTCTGCCTGAGATAAATTCAATTCATTAGCGATTTCTTTTTGGGTCATACCCTCGTCATATCTCAATTTGTAGATTTTCAAATACTGTTTTTCCGGCTCTGCGTCATTTATCTTGTACAAGGAATTTACAATACTCTGCAAAACCTCGTTTTTAACAGCAATATCTTCAGGATTGCTGTCAAAATCAATAATTTTGTATTCAATTTTTGCATTTGCATATTTTTCGGAGGTTTCGTTTTCGTCCTGCAACGGTACATTTTTGACAGGGGTATAACCCGAACGGGTTCTTCTCAATCTGCCAGAATCCTTCAAAACATTGACAATACTTGTCGTTGCAATTTTTCTTAAATATGCCTCAAGAGTAACATCTGAGGTGATAGTATTCACAATCGGCATGGAACGCTTGCACATTTCATTAAAGAAATCATCGTACAAATCCTCGTTATTGGCGAACTTTCTATCATTTTTTATTAATTTTTCTATCAGATTTATCTTATCTTGAGTTAATTCCACGTGTAAAATTCCTTATCTTACCAACAGTATAGCATGTTTAAAACGTTATGATAAGACCCAAATTGAAAGTTGGGGTCGGAACCTCGCCCTGTGGCGGTTTTACGACGTTTAAAGTTTCTTTAACAGTTCGTAACACAATATCGTCAATTTCTTTAGAACCGCTTGATTTTGCAATTTTGGATTCTTTGATTGTGCCGTCATTAGCGAGTTTCAGCATAACCTTAACTTGATTTGAGTAAGCATACTCTTTTGTCAACAATAAATCGCTTGTCAAGGACAATTTTATGCTTTTACCTGCGGTTTGCAAATATTTTTTCATTTCATTGCTGTATGAGAGATAATCAGGCAATTCCCATGCCAGTTTTTTTACATTCATAATTGAACCGTCAGGGTTAACAGGTTTTGTTGCAGGTTTAACCGATTTTGGTTGCTCTTTTTTGACATTTGCGGGTTCTGCCTGATTTTTCGGCATATCCACGATATCAGGAGCATTTGCCATAATATTTGTATTGTCCACCTGACCTGCAGTTTCAGGAGTTTGAGAAGTTTCGTTGTTTTCAGGCAACGGCTGTGCAATTTCGTTTTGAGTTGCGTCGTTTTTGTTTTTCAGGCTCAAGCCGAAGAACGCACCCGAAACAAGCAATGCCACAAGAACTGCCGCACCGATGATTTTACCTCTGTTTGTAGAACTTCTTTCAGGCAAATGAGGCAATGTCGGAACAAAAGACTCTTCCTGATTTTCTGCAACTTCATTAGCAACAGCATTTTCATCCGCCTCATTAAACAACATTGACAAATCAGGATTGTCTGCATCCAAGGATTCCAACTCGTCAAGACTACCTTCCAACGGAGAAGTTGATTCAGTCGGTTCTTCCTCAACTGCTGCTTGCGGAGTAGTTTCAGAAATTTCTGTCATTTCAGTCGGGATTTCTGTTGCAACCGTTGGTTCTGTCGGCACTTCATCAGAAGTTTCGCTCAAATTTTCCATATCTTGAACAGGTTCTTCATTTTGAGTTTCTACAGTAACTTCCGGAATTTCCACGGTATTTTCGATATTTGTCATATCTTCAAGATTTTCCAATCCGCTCTCTTCCAAAAGCGTATCTTTTGCAACATCCATATCAACGGCTTGCGAAACAAGGTCAAGATCTGCACTTGAGTTCTCCGGTGAATCCACGATATCAGCTTCGCTCAACTCTTCAACTGTATTTTCTTCAGTCGGCTGCGTTTGATTAGCCTCTTCACTCGAGGTTGTTTCTACCGTGTCAAGTCCTGAAATATCAAGCATTTCAGGCTCGCCAGCAGGAGCTTCCGCCTCTGAATTTTCATTGTTAGTTTCAGTTTTTTCCGTTTCCGCATTGGTTTCCGTCAAATTTTCATCTAACCCTAAATTTGAAGTGTCAAAATCAGGGATTGAATCCAAGCCCAAATCCAAACCACCGAGCAAATCATTTGCCAAATCGGTTTCTTGCTGAGCATCAGGAATGCTCGTGTCTTTAACCGAATCCAAAGAAATATGGTCAAAAGATTCCATATCAAGCGACTGAAAATCACTCAAATCCACCTCATCAGGCGATGCAGGAGTTTCTTTTTTAGCAGTTTCAGGCTGAGAAGGCTCTTCCAAATTGGCATCAGGCAACGGCTCTAAAGTTCCAAACTCATCGAAATTAGCCGTAGGTTCTGATTTTTGATTGTTAACTGCATTTTCACAAGTGTTGTCAACCGTGTCAATCGTACCGAATTCAACTGTTTCAGAAATATTGTCACCCAAATTATTAGGCTCGGCATTAACCTCCGAAATATCCAAAACATTCGATTCATCTTGACTTGGAGCTTCCTCCAGTTTAACCTCGGGAGCGATAGCGTCAAAGCCTTCCAAATCTACTGTTTCCAAACCTTCATGTAATTTTGTTTCATCTTCAACCTGCGGAACAGGCGTAACATTTGAAAAATCAAGGCTGTTTTCCAACAAAGCCTCATCGGAAATCAAACCTTTTTGACGAGCGTTTTCTTCCTGCAAGGTTTCTATATTGCTAAGTTCGGAAGAGTGGTCTTCGTCCTCGGTTATCATCAAATCGTCGAGAGAGACTTCGTCAAAGTTTCCAACACTTGCTTGAGCCGTCAAATCTTCCATATTTGCCATTTCAGAGTGAGTTTCGGCGACATCTGAAATGCCATTATCTTCACTAATCATCAAATCATCAGCAGACAAATTCTGTTCCGAGATTTCAGGCTCGCTGATTTCAAGATTTTCAAAACCTTGAACTTTACTTTCACTGTTTTCTACAAGATTGCTAGCTACATTTTTTGCAGCCTCTGCCAGCACATCCACAGCCCCTGTTGCGGCAGAAGAAATCACGTCACCTGCAACCGACGCTGCAGCACCTTCTACCGCACCCATTGCCATAGAACCGGCAGCCGCAGCAGCTGCTCCAGAACCTGCAATAGTAGCAGCACCTGCTGCCATGCCTGCAACATCAGAAAGAACCGACAAACCGTCACCCGAATTTTTTGTAGTATCAGCAGAAACTTCATCTACGGTTGCATTTTGATCAGAATTTTCGTCCTCGAATCCGCCGAGCAAATCTTCAAAATTATCTTCATCAAGCGAAATATCCGAAGAATTTTCGCCCATAAGCAAATCTTTTGTCAACTCATCGCCACCCGTCAAATCCTCTAATGTTGTATCCAAAACTTCATCCGTAGGATTTTGGACAGGAACAACGACATCAGGAGAATGTTCTGCCTTGTATGAAAGAAGTTCAAAGTTTTCAAACTCAATAAATTCATCTCTCAAATCTGCACTTCTTTGAAGCATTTTCAAAAGGTCTTTTGTTTCTTCACGAGAAATATTTTGGTCAGCCATTGCAACCATAAGCATTTCCGCCTTTTCGTTTTCCGTATCGGAAAGTGATTGGGTCGTATTGCCTTTAAAGTTTTCGATATATGCTTTCAAATTTGAAGGAGCTGTGAGTTTTTCTTTTTCGATAAAGTAATACTTGTCGTTTTGGTTGTTTTTATTAATCAATTTTGGTTCAAAGAACCCTAAGAAAGTGGCATGCGAATGATCTTCCGCCAACAGCATAACAAAATAAATGTCAGGCAGAATATCATATTCAAAATGAGATTTCGGAACAAAAATATAGTTTTCATCAAACACAACACGAACATCAATATGAATATTCGCAAGCATGATATCGGAAATATCAAATTCTTCCAATACTTTTCTGACAGAGTGCATATTGTACAATCTTTGATTGTTAATATTTTCCAAAGACAGATATTTCATCCCCAACTCTGCACCGAGTGCGTTCACGTACGCTCTGCTTTTTACATCATTCTTGGCAAAATTCTGTGCCAAAACTCTTGCTTCTGATTTATCATTTTCTTCTACGTAAATTAATGTTCCTTGTTCCATGCTCATTTTTCTCCTTCTGACAATATAGATGACACATTATTTAAAAATATTCCAAAACTTTTGTAAATTTTTGTAAAGATTATTGTAAAATTAATTTATTAGTGACAAAATTTAGTTGTGAGTCGTTTTATATAAGTATAAATTTAGTGTGAATAAAGGAGGTTTTCTCATGTTAAGTGCAGTATCAGGTGTAAGTTTCAGGGGTACAGAAAATGCGGATTTCCAAAGATTAGTGGAAAGCGAAGGAAAATTTAGCAATCCTGCGGGTGCGGGAGCAGCTCAACAACCGGCAGAAGACACTGTAGATTTGTCTACAAAAGCAGAAGAACCTAAGAAAAAAGGCGGGAAAGCAGGTAAAATTATCGGCGGTTTGGTAGCCGCAGTCGTCATCGGCGGTTTGGCATTGTTCGGACTTAAACGTGGCGACGTTCTAAAAATCAATCCGGAAGCAACAGGCATTGTAGAAAAAGCAACAAGCAAGCTTGCAGAAGCTGGCGAATGGATTGGCACAAAAATGATTGATCCGTTGATGAACCTTTTCAAGAAAAAAGGTGCTGACGTAGCGGAAGATATTGCAGACGCCGCTGCTAATGCTGCTAAATAATTAAAAATATTCAAGAAAATCTCTATAATTAATAAAAAACTCTCAAAAATTTTTGAGAGTTTTTTATTGCAAAAATTCTGCCAAAATCACATTGCTGACAAGTATTCCACTATCGGTTAATTTGCACCCTGCATCAGTCTTTTCAAGCATGCCATAATCATAATATTTTTTTAAAATATCTGAATACTTTTTCTCAAAATCTATCTCGAATTTTTTGTTTATTATCGAAAAATCAACCCCATTCATTCGCCTAAACCCAAGAAAAATTTCCTCCTCCAAAACCTCTTGTTCGGTTAATTTATGCGAAATGGCATGCTCTGTCGGATTTTTAAAATAGTTTTCAAAATCTCTATAATTTGAATATCTTATTCCGTCAACATAGCCGTGTGCTGCAATCCCGAAACCGTAGTAGCTGTTGTTGTTCCAGTAATTTAAATTGTGGCGGGAATTATAGCCTGATTTTGAAAAATTGCTTATCTCATAATGTTCAAAATCGTTCGATTTCAAACACTCAATCGCCGCTAAATACATATCAGCCTGCAAATCCTCGTCAGGCAAATTTTCCGGACGATTTTTGAAAAACTTCGAGCCTTCTTCTATTTTCAAACCGTACAGCGAAATATGCTCCACACCCAACTCCACGGCCTGGTTTAAATCTGACCTGAAATCTTCTAAAGTTTGAGTCGGCAAACCATATATAAAATCAAGACTTATATTATCGAAGCCGACATCTTTTGCAAGCCTGACCGCATTTTTTACCTGATACGAATTATGACGTCTGCCAATAAGCCTCAAAATTTTATCATTAAAAGTTTGACACCCCATACTAATCCGATTTATACCAGCCTCTTTCAAGCCCTCAAAATACGCTTGCGTCAAGGTTTCGGGATTTAATTCGATTGTGATTTCCGCACCCTGCTCCAACTCGAAACGTTTCACAACAGACTTTATCTGTTCAACCAAAAGCAAAGAAGGAGTACCTCCCCCGAAATAAAGCGTCGAAAGCGGTTCTCCTTTATAAAAATATTTAATTTCCCGCTTTAAACATTCCAAATACTTCGGGACTTTGTCCTCTTGCGGATAAGATACAAACGAGCAATATCCGCACTTTGACTTGCAAAACGGTATATGAATATAGGCATTTTTTGTCATGCAAGCCTCTTATTACATAATTTTTTCAAGCCCGTATACAAAATCATTTTTTTCAAAAACATGTTTAATCCCAAGAAGAACACCGCCCATATAACATTTTCTATCCATAGAATCATGTCTGATTTTGAAAATTTGTCCGGATGAGCCGAAAATAACTTCTTGAGAAGCAATATACCCCGGCATTCTGACCGAATGAATTTGAATATCTGCATAAGAAGTTCCGCCACGGCTTCCCTCAATAGTTTCAGTTTCCGGACAATTACCTTTTTTGAAAGAGTCTTTCGCTTCTGACATCATCAATGCTGTTTTAATAGCAGTCCCTGACGGGGCATCTTTTTTTTGATTATGATGAAGCTCAATAATTTCGGCATTATCAAAATACTTTGCAGCCTGTTTTGCAAACATCATCATTAAAACCGCACCAGTCGAAAAATTCGGAGCAATCAAGCAACCCGTATTTTTTTCAGAAGAAAGCTTTTTCAAATTTTCGATTTCTTCATCCTTCAATCCCGTCGTTCCGATAACAATTTTAATCCCGTTATTCAAACAATATATTGCATTTTCATAAATTGATTTAGGCTGAGTGAAATCTACCAAAACATCAATTTTAACAGCATTATGAGCATCTTTTATAGAAGAATAATCCCCGCCCGCAATATCAATCTTGGCAACAAGTTCTGTATCTTCGCACTCTAAAACCGCCTCACAAACCTCTTTCCCCATTTTACCTAACGCACCGCACACTGCAACTTTTATCATAATTTTCTCCTTTTAGTTTTTTCTATATTTTATCAAAAAAATATTTTCCATGATAAAATTAATTTATTAATAGTAAAAACAAATTTTATAAGGAGAGAAAGAAATGGCTGATGCAAAAATTTTAGCAACAATAGAAAGAAGCAACACTGAACAACTACAGATTTCTGTTAGCGAATACAAAGGAAAAAGCTACTTAAATATGAGAATATTCTACACAACCGATGAAGGTCAAACTTGGCTTCCGACAAAAAAAGGAGTAACTTTTGCACCGGATCAACTTGACATATTATCTGAAGCTATCGAGGAAGCTAAACAAGAATTTATGAAAGAAGAATAATAAAAAGAAAAAAGTGAAGAAGTGAATAGATTAATAAGTGAATAAGTTCTTTTCGGGCAATCAGTCTTAGCAAAAGGTCACAAAAATTGATTTATGTAAAGGACTTTTCACAAGCCCAAGCGACATAAGCGAGGGCGATTTCACTTTTCACATTTCACCTTAACAAACACCAATGTCCAACGAACAACACAAATACGCACTTGCCCTTGTCAACATAAAAGGACTCGGAGTCAAGACATTTAGCTACCTTATACCCGATGAAATGCAAGAAAAAATAGAAATCGGGCAAGCTATTCTTGTGCCTTTTGGCAGACAGGGGCTCGTTAATGCATTTTGTGTAGGTTTTTCGGACTATTTGCCTGAACACATCAAAGCAAAAAAAGTCAGCAAGATTTTAGACGAAACCCCGCTTTTTTCTATTGATTATTTGAAGTTGTTGGAATGGGTTGCGAATTATTACTGTTGCGATTTGGTGACGGTTCTAAACGCTGCAATCCCGCTAAAACTCATCGAAAAAGCGTCAAAAACAGAACAAACCGTTGAATTTGTTTCATTTGAAGGTGCAACAAAAAGACAAACTGAGATTTTGGAAAAACTTCAAAAAAGCGGAAAAATGCCACTGATTTTGTTTGAAAAATACGTAAAAACGACACGTGCGACAATTAAAAAATTAGACGCAATGGGATGTTTAAAAATCGGAGCGGAAGAAATTTATCGCAACCCGTTGGACATCTTGCGAATCGACCAAACCGAACCGCTTTATGAGCTCGAGGGCGAGCAACTCTCTGCATACGAAGGGATTAAGAATCGTATTCAGGAATTCCTTAACCCCTCACCCGTCCTTCGGACACCCTCTCCCGCAAGGGGCGAGGGATTAGTCGCAAGACACTTCTACAGCGAAAAAACATTAGCCTATTCAAAAGAACTTCGCAAAAATATGACAGATGCAGAAAATCTGCTATGGTACTATCTGAGAGATAAACAACTTGCAGGATTAAAATTTAGACGACAAGAGGCTATTGACAGATACATTGCAGACTTTGTGTGTTATGAAAAAAAGCTCATCATAGAACTGGATGGCGGACAACATAACGAAGATGAAAACATAAAAAAAGACGCTGTAAGACAAAATTATCTTGAGAAAAACGGGTTCAAAATTCTTCGTTTTTGGAATAATGAAATTTTTGAAAACATGGAAGGTGTACTCACAACAATATTAAACGAAACTGATTACTCTCCCCTTGCGGGAGAGTCGAAATCTTTGATTTCGGTGAGGGGTCAGGAAAACGATGACAACCACGGAATTCAGCAAAAAAATCTCACAATGCTTTTGCATGGGGTTACGGCAAGCGGAAAAACAGAAGTTTATTTCAAACTTATCGATGACACCATAAAATCCGGCAAAAACGTGCTTTTCCTCGCTCCGGAAATCGCCCTTGCCTCCCAATTAACAAAACGTCTTGCTAAAAAATTCGGGACAAAAGATGTTGCAATTTGGCACAGCAGCATTTCAGACGGCGAAAGATATGACGTTTGGCAAAGACTTTACAAAAACGATATCAAAATCCTTGCGGGAGCTCGCTCGGCAGTATTTGCCCCGCTCAAAAACATTGGGCTTATCATTATCGACGAAGAACACGAAGGGGCTTACAAACAAACAAGTCCCGCACCGAGATATGACGCAAAAATCGTTGCTCAAAAACTTGCAGAATTTCATCACTGCCCGCTCCTATTGGGCTCTGCAACCCCCGACATTTCTGTTTACTATCGTGCAGTAAATTCGGGTAATCTTTTTGAGATGAAGCACCGTTACAGAAACGCCCCGATTGCCCCCGTAACCGTGATTAACATGCAGGAATATGCCCGTGCTGCTTACAAAAACGTCATCTCAAAACCGCTTCAAGTAGCAATTACCGAAACCGTTGAGAAAAAGCAACAGGTAATTTTATTAATAAACAGAAGAGGATTTGCAACCTTCACGCAATGCCAAGCGTGCGGACACGTTATAGAATGCCCTAACTGTGCAATCCCGATGATTTGGCATGCAAAAGATCAACGCCTAAAATGTCACTATTGCAATCAAGTAGAAAGATTTCCTGAAATCTGTCCGGAATGCGGTTCGGACGCATTAAAAATCAGCGGAACAGGCACTCAAAAGATTGAACAATACATAAAAGAAATTTTCCCTGATTATAGAGTTGAAAGAGTAGACAGCGACATCTTAGTCCGCAAAGGTGAACATATCCGACTTTTAGAACGTTTCCAAAAAGGAGAAATTGACATTCTCGTCGGAACCCAAATGATTGCAAAAGGGCTGGACAACCCGAACGTCACTCTCGTTGGGGTAATCTCAGCAGACGCAAGCTTTAACCTGCCTGATTTCAGAGCGTCCGAAAGAGGATTTCAGCTTTTAACACAAGTCGCAGGACGTGCGGGACGTGGCGAATTTACGGGCAGGGTTTATTTTCAGACCTACAACCCCGACTATTATGCACTGGCAAGTGCAAAATCTCAGAACTACAATGAATTTTACTCGACAGAAATTGCAGCCCGAGAAGAATTTGACTATCCGCCGTTCAGTCAAATGGTACGTCTGATAATCAGTTCCACCAACAATTTCAGGGCAGAAAAATCGGCTCAAGAAATTGCAATGCGTATGTGTCTGATGATTGACAAATACGGGATATCCGAGAGATTAGACGTTTTAGGGCCTACTCCGTGCGTAATCGAAAGAATTAACGGTTATTACAGATTTCAAATAATCCTAAAAAATAAATTAGAAGAAAAAGGACACCACTTTATATCAAGTTTTTTGAACAAAATCACAATGCCAAAAGACATAAAGCTTGCAATAGACGTCGACCCGCTGGATATATTGTAGTTTCGGTTGTGACCGAATTTTGCCAAAGTAAATATGTGAATAAGTAAATAAGTGAATTCGCCCTATTCGGGCTCATAAATAAGTTCTTTTAGCTTGTTACGCTCATTAGCAACTTTAGTACAAAATTATTACCTATTCACTTCAAACTAACATATTAAAATTTATTATCTTGGGGTTGAAAATCACTAAAATATAAGTTATAATAAAACCACAGAGTGGTAGTTTCTCAGGCTACCGAGAACTCTGTACGAAGTCTAAACGGTTCTTAATTATTTGATTGAGAGCCGTTTTTTAATATAAATAAAATCATAAAAATCAGCAATAAGCTGATATTGAATTTATCCATACAGACCCCCTTTCCAGTCGGGAACCAACCCGAAGTCTAATTGTATTTGCAGTCGGTTTCGATTTGAAAAGAGTTCTCTTTTACTCTGCGGTTATATATAATTTAATGAATCTTGGCAATATACTCTTTCGTCTGTTCACGGATTTCTTTGTCAACTTCAAAAATCTCGTCGATTGTCGGGTTTTGAATAACTTTGTGAGTATCGTAGATTTTTTGCGTAATTTCATAAATTTCGTAAAGTTTTATTTTCCCGTCTAAGAATGCAAAAACAGCCTCTTCGTTTGCCGCATTCAAACATGCTGTCGCAGTGCCTCCGGTTTTCCCTGCGTGATATGCCAACTTTACAGTCGGGAATTTTTCGAAATCAGGTTTTTCAAAATCAAGATGTGCAATTTCCGCAAAACTGAAACTCTTCGACTTTATCCCTTCAAACCTGTCAGGATAAGTGATTGCATACTGGATAGGTATGTGCATGCTCGGCAAGCCTAATTGTGCAATAACACTTCCGTCAACGTATTCAATCGCAGAATGCACAATACTTTGCGGATGTACGACAACTTCGATTTTGTCATAATCAAACCCGAACAGATGGTGAGCTTCGATAATTTCTAACCCTTTGTTCATCAGAGTAGCACTGTCGACGGTAATTTTTTTACCCATGTGCCACCTCGGGTGAGCTAAAGCTTCTTTAACTGATGCATTTTTCATTTCTTCCAAGGATTTATGCAAGAAAGGTCCGCCACTGGCTGTGATAATGAGTTTATCAACTTGAGAAATATCTTTTATGCATTGATGAATTGCACAATGTTCGCTATCGACAGGAACGATGTTTACGTTGTGTTCTTTCGCTTTTTTCATGACGATATCGCCTGCCATAACAAGTGTTTCTTTATTTGCAAGTGCGATATCAATGCCGTTTTCAATAGCTTTTAAAGTCGGTCGCAATCCGATTTTTCCCGAACATGCAACCAAAATAATATCGTTTTCTTTATCGTTACAAATTCTTTCAAGTCCGGCTTCTCCAAGAACTGTATATTTTGGGTTAAATTTTGCAGCCTGTTCGGAGAGTAATTTTTCGTTATGTCCGCCGGCAAGGGCTATAATTTCAAATTTATCTTGAAGTTTGTCGATAACTTCCAGTGCTTGAGTTCCGATAGAACCGGTTGAGCCTATAATGCTAATTTTTCTCTTCTTATCCATATAATTATTATAATACAAAAATTTGTGAAATATTTTCTGATTGAAAAATATTTTTTACTGGTGTAATATTTAGGCATTAAAGGAGAGACTTGTATGGAGACATTAAATAAAAATGAAGGGCTAATTACGAAAATTATCGGGCCTGTAATAGACGTAGAGTTTCAGCAGGAAGATTTACCTGAAATATATACAGCATTGCATATTACAAAAGATGACGGCAGTTATGTAGTTGCGGAAGTTCAACAGATGTTGGGTTCTAATAGAGTTAGAACAGTTGCAATGTCGTCAACCGACGGTTTGAAAAGAGGCATGAAGGTTATCAATACTCACGAACCTATTAAAATTCCTGTCGGAAAGCCTATTTTGGGAAGAATTCTTAACGTAGTCGGAGAACCTGTTGATGAATTAGGAGCGATTGAAACAGAAAACTACCTTCCAATTCACAGAGAATCTCCTAGTTTGGTTGACCAAAACACAGATATTGAGATTTTGGAAACAGGGATCAAGGCTATCGACCTTTTGCAACCTTATCAAAAAGGTGGTAAAATCGGGCTTTTCGGTGGTGCAGGTGTTGGTAAAACCGTTTTGATTATGGAATTAATCCACAATATTGCACAAGAACACTCCGGCGTTTCTGTTTTCGGTGGTGTTGGTGAAAGAACTCGTGAAGGTAACGACCTTTGGAACGAGATGAAGGAATCAAACGTTATTGATAAGGTTGCCCTGATTTACGGACAAATGAATGAGCCGCCTGGAGCAAGAATGAGAGTCGGGCTTTCGGCTTTGACTGCTGCCGAATACTTTAGAGATTTTTCAAAACAAGATGTTTTGTTGTTTATTGATAATATATTCAGATTTACTCAAGCAGGTTCAGAAGTTTCCGCATTGCTCGGACGTGTTCCGTCAGCAGTAGGATATCAGCCGACATTGGCTAACGAAATGGGTGAGTTGCAAGAAAGAATTACGTCAACAAAAGACGGTTCAATTACGTCTGTTCAGGCAATTTATGTGCCTGCCGACGATTTGACAGACCCTGCTCCGGCAACAACATTCTCTCACCTTGATGCATCAACAGTTTTGTCAAGAAATATTGCATCTCTCGGTATTTATCCGGCTGTAGACCCGCTTGAATCTAATTCAAGAGCTCTTGATCCGAATATTATCGGAGATGAACATTACAACGTAACAAGAAAAGTTTTGGAAATCTTGCAGAAGTATAAGGAATTGCAAGACATTATTGCAATTTTGGGTATGGACGAACTTTCTGAAGAAGATAAGGAAACCGTAAACAGAGCAAGAAAAATCCAAAAATTCTTATCTCAACCGTTCTACGTAGCTGAACAATTCTCAGGTATCCCAGGAAAATACGTAAAATTGGAAGACACGGTAAGAGGCTTTAAAGAAATCATCGAAGGTAAGCACGATGACCTTCCTGAACAAGCCTTCTACATGGTAGGTACTATCGAAGAAGCTGTAGAAAAAGCTAAAAATTTGTAAATAAGTGAACAGTGAATGGTGCAATGTTCGTTACAAAGAGGTTTGACGTAATTTGCCAAGGCTGATTTAGCGATATTTGACTATTCACTTAATCACTTGTTATTTAAAGAGAGAATAGATATGCATTTAAAAATAATTACACACGAAAAAGTTGTATTTGATGAAGATGTAGATTCAATCAGAACCCGTGGCGTTGACGGTGAATTTGGAATTTTGAAAGGTCACATTCCAGTAATGTCCGCACTCGACATCGGAGTTACCCGTATAACTCAAGGTGAGGAAGTCCACAATTTCACGACTATGGGCGGAGTTTTCCAGTTTAAGGACGACGAAGGCATAATCCTTACGACAACGGCAGAACGTGGTGACGAAATTGATGTTGCCCGTGCAAAAGCCGCATTGGAACGTGCAAAAGCTCGACTTGCAGAACACAACGCACAAATCGACGCAAAACGTTCGGAAGCAGCAATCGCCCGTGCTATGGCTCGTTTGAAAGCAACATTGAACGAATAAATGTAGGTTGGATTTACTAATCCGACAAGAAAATTCACCGTAGGGTGGGGAAAACGAAGCGTTCCCACTCAAATGCCAAAGTAAATAAGTGAATAGGTTAATAAGGTAATAAGTTCAAATCGGGTGCGTTGCACCAATGCTTCTTCTGAGCGTAGCGAACAATAAGAACTTCTTCACGAGCTCGACAGGGCGAATTCACTTATTAACTTATTCACTTATATCGGAAATAGCTAAAGACAAACAATTATTGATAAACATGGAAAAAACCTTCTGGAACATTTATAAAACATTTTTCAAGGTCGGCACACTGTTGTTGGGTGGCGGGTACGTTATTTTGCCACTTTTGCAAAGCGAACTCGTTGACAAAAAGAAATGGGCGACAAGTGATGAACTTTGTGAATATTATGCACTCGGGCAAAGCGTTCCGGGGATTATTGCCGCAAATATGTCAATTTTTGTGGGGTATAAATTGCTTAAACAAAAAGGAGCAATAGCAGCAGCAACGGGAATTGTTACTCCGGCATTTATGGCAATCGTTTTAATTGCAAGAGTTTTGAGTGAACTAGTGCATTTTCATACCGTAAAAAGTATTTTCTGGGGAGTTGGAATTGGCGTCGTAATCCTTGTTTTTCTCGCAGTAAAAGAGATGTGGAACAAAAGCGTTGTGGACAAGTTTTCGTTTGCGATTGCAGCTGCAGCCTTCACACTTTCGGCATTTTTCAAAGTTTCACCCGTGATTCTTATTATCACATCGGCAATTTTGGGGATTTCATACCAAAGCTACAAAAGAAATCGAGGTAAAATAAGATGATTTACCTGCAATTATGTTTAGAATTTTTCAAAATCGGACTGTTTTCTTTTGGTGGCGGTTATGCGACATTGCCATTTTTGTACAATATTGCGGAGGTTCACCACTGGTATAGTGCAAAACAACTGGCTGATATGATTGCGGTTTCATCGATTACCCCCGGACCAGTCGGGGTGAATGTAGCGACATTTGCGGGATTTATGACGACGGGAATTGTCGGCTCTTTGATTGCGACAACTTCGGTAATTCTTCCGTCATACATTTTGGTTATTATAATTTCAAAACTTTTAGACAAATTTAAATCAAATAAAAACGTTCAGGCTGCAATTTATGGGCTAAAACCAGCAGGTTGCGGTCTTTTGGGGGCTGTAGGATTTCAAATTTTTAAAGACAATTTAAGTTTTGTCGGATTGATTTTGCTCGGAATTTTGTTTGCCTTCACTGTTAAACAAAAACGTGACCCGCTGTTTTATCTCAGTGTTGCCGGTGTTGCTGGGTTAGTTTTAGGACTTTGTAAAATTATTTAAAAAATATAGCAAAAATTTTTCTGCCAGAACTTTATATAAACAAAACCAGGAGAAAATTATGATAAACAACAATTACAGCCCGAATTTTACATCAACATTTATTCCGTACAAAGCTAAGTTACCGGTAACTGCAATTCCCGAAAAATTGTCACCTTTCTTTGAACTAAGAGGATTTGGAGGCAAAACTGCTAATGAAATCAGAAATTCAATCAAATTAAACGAAGCCGGTGTTAATATTGGCAAAAACGGTTTGACGATTGTCGGAAAAGACAGAGAAGCAGACGCATTTATTGCAAGACAGCTCAAAGATATCCCGACCGCAAAATATACTAAAGATACTCCTGTCACAAAATTTGACGGCGAAGCGATTGATATTATTGCGTAACAATCGATTTAATTAAAAGTCAGGCATTAACATCAGCCTGATTAAAAACAACTCGATATTGCAGTGCCTGCATAAGGTGCTGCAATTTTATATTCTCAGAAGCGTCCAAATCCGCAATAGTTCTGGCAAGTTTTAGTACACGATCATATCTTCTGCCTGAAAGTTGATATTTTACGATTGCAGTTTTGAAAAGATTTTCACCGTCTTTATCAATTTTGCAATATTTCTTGACAAGTTTTGGGGTTAATTCAGAATTCGTTAAAATTCCATCATCTTTATATCGTTCCAACTGAATTTTACGAGCCTTTATCACTCGATTTCTTATCTCCAAAGAGGTTTCTTCTTTTATTGAATTATTTAAAAGTTCATCAGTTGTAAGCCTTGGAACTTCTACCTGCAAATCTATTCTATCTAAAAGCGGCCCCGAAAGCTTTGCAAGATAACGATTTATTTGAAATTCCGAACAGGTACAAGGCTTTTGTTTGTCACCTAAAAATCCACACGGACAAGGATTCATAGCTCCGAGTAATATAAATTTAGCCGGATATTTAATAGAATGTTTTGCACGAGAAATTACAATTTCGCTATCCTCCAGCGGTTGCCGCAAAACTTCAAGAACGTTTCTAGGAAATTCCACCATTTCATCCAAAAACAAAACTCCACGATGAGCTAAGGTAATTTCTCCGGGTTTAGGATTTGAGCCGCCACCGATAATTCCATTAGGGGATGCGGTATGGTGAACCGCACGGAACGGACGTTTTGTCATTAGCGGTTCGTCATTCGACAAAAGTCCTGAAATACTGTAGATTTTTGTAAGTTCAATCGCCTCCGAAATCGTAAGCGGTGGCAAAATCGACGCAAAACATTTCGCCATAAGGGTTTTGCCTGACCCCGGAGAACCCGACATAAGCATATTATGACCACCCGCAGCCGCAATTTCAAGAGCTTTTTTTGCTTTGTGCTGACCTTTTACATCTTTAAAATCATATAAAAATTCATCATCAAGTGAATTTTCGAGATAAGTTTTTACATCAATTTTTGTTTGCGGAAGCGGACTTTCAACAAAATGGTTTACTACCTCCGCCAAACACGACGCACCATAGACATTTATACCTTCGACGAGCCCTGCCTCTTTGGCATTTTCTTTAGGGACAATAATATTTTTTATCCCCGCCTTTTTCAAACCCAAAACGAGTGGCAAAACGCCCAACACGCTCCGTAGTGAGCCGTCAAGAGAGAGTTCGCCTACAAAAGCGTAATCTTTAATTTTTTCAGTGTCTAAAAGTTCTTCTTCAACAAGAATACCAATCGTAATCGGAAGGTCAAAATTTGTGCCTTCTTTTTTCAAATCCGCAGGTGCAAGATTTATAATAACTTTTTTGTTAGGAAAAGTGAAACCAGAATTTCGCACGGCTGAACGAATTCTGGCACGAGCCTCATTAATCGCCATATCGGGTAAGCCGACAATAATTATCGCAGGTGTAGAATTTATCACATCTGTTTCCACATCCACAATATAAGAATCAAGACCAATCACGGTCGCTGTCGTAACTTTATTTACCATACGCACAGTTTACTATAATTCACGGGGAATGGCAAGAAAATTTTTAAGGGCAACAGGTAGCTAAAACCGACAGTACTAACATATTTTTCTTGTTTATGTTACAATCGTGACAGAAATTACCAATTTGGAGAGGACTACATTATAATGTTAGATTTTTTATTGAAAATACTCGGCGATCCTAACGAAAAAAAAGTTAAGCACATGATGGGAATTGTCGACCATATAAATGCCTTAGAGCCACAGTTTGCGGCACTTTCTGACGAAGAATTGCAGGCAAAAACACAAGAATTTAAAGATATTCTTGCAAAACGTAAAACTTCAAACGATTTTCAAACTGATAGAAAATTAGAAAAAGAAGCTCTTGATAAAATTCTTCCGGAAGCTTTTGCGACAGTCAGAGAAGCCGGCAAAAGAGTTTTAAATATGCGTCACTTTGACGTACAGCTCATCGGCGGATATTTTTTACATAACGGTCATATCGCAGAAATGAGAACCGGTGAAGGTAAAACTCTCGTTGCAACTCTTCCTGCATACCTGAATGCCTTGACAGGCAAAGGTGTTCACGTAATCACGGTTAACGACTACCTTGCAAAACGTGACAGCGAATGGATGGGCAAAATTTACAAATTTTTAGGACTTTCAGTCGGTGTAATTCTTTCGGGCGGACGTACTATGGATGATTTTGCTGCGAAAAAACACGCTTATGATTGCGATATCACTTACGGAACAAACAACGAATTTGGTTTTGACTATTTGAGGGATAATATGGCTCAAAGCCCTGATGCCTTGGTTCAAAGACCTTACAACTACGCAATCATCGATGAAGTCGACAGTATTTTGATTGACGAGGCAAGAACCCCTCTAATCATAAGCGGAAGATTGGATAAATCCGCAGAGCTTTACAAACTTATGGCAAAAGTCGCTCCGCAACTTTCCAAAGACTTGGATTACGAAGTTGATGAAAAGAACAAGAACGTAATCTTGACGGAGGACGGTATTGACAAGGCTCAAAACATCTTGCAAATCAAGGATTTGTTCGACATCAACACTCAATATGCACATCACCTTTTGCAAGCATTAAAGGCAAAAGAATTATTCATAAAAGATACAGACTACGTTGTGAGAAACAACGAAGTTATGATTGTTGACGAATTTACCGGACGTTTAATGGAAGGCAGACGTTGGTCTGACGGCTTGCACCAAGCTATCGAGGCAAAAGAAGGGGTCGAAATTCAAGACGAAACTCAAACCCTTGCAAGCATTACGTTCCAGAATCTGTTCAGACTTTACCCGAAATTGTCAGGTATGACTGGTACTGCAATGACAGAAGAAGCTGAATTCGGAAAAATCTACAAACTTGAAGTTACGACTATTCCGACAAACAAACCTGATATCAGAATTAACTATCCTGACGTAATTTACAAGAACGAACGTGCAAAATTTAATGCGGTAGTAGAAGATATTATCGCACAGCACAAAATCGGCAGACCTGTTCTTGTCGGTACAATAAGTATTGAAAAATCCGAATACGTTTCAAGATTGCTTTCTCAAAGAGGTATTCCGCATAACGTTTTGAATGCTAAACATCACGAAAAAGAAGCCTACATAATCGCTCAGGCAGGTCGTGTCGGTGCGGTTACAATAGCAACAAACATGGCAGGTCGTGGTACTGATATTCTGCTCGGTGGTAACGCCGAATATATGGCAAAAGAAGAACTTGAAAAACACGGAATTACACCTGAAAACAACCCTGATTACGCAAACCTCAAAGAGGCTGCAATGGCAGAGGCTAAAAAGATTACGGAGGCAGAGCACGCAAAAGTTGTTGCAGTCGGTGGTCTTCACGTAATCGGTACTGAACGTCACGAATCTCGTCGTATCGACAACCAGTTGAGAGGTCGTGCGGCTCGTCAGGGCGATCCGGGATCTACAAGATTTTTCTTGTCTTTGGAAGACAACTTGATGAGAATTTTTGGCGGGGACAAAATCACAACATTGATGAACGCCTTGAACGTAGACGAAACAATGGCAATAGAGCACCCGCTGATTTCAAGACAAATTCAATCAGCTCAAAAGAAAGTGGAAACTTACCACTTCGATATAAGAAAAAATGTCCTCGAATACGACGACGTTATGAATGTTCAGCGTGAAAAATTCTACGCACAACGTCGCAAAGTGTTGTTCGGAAAAGATTTGAGCGAAGATATCTACTACATGATTGAAAGAGAAATCGACAGATTGTTGAGAAGCTACATCGCACCTGAACAAAATCCTGAAGAGTACGTTTTTGAAGACTTGCAAAGAATGATTAAAGAGCTCCACTCAATCATTCCGCAACTTTCGCACTTTGAAGTTAGCGATGTTCAAGGATTAAGATTTGAGGCAATTTTCACGAAATTGAAAGATTTCGCAATTCAGGCATACAGAACTCACGAGGAAGAAGTTATCGCCTTCTACAACGATATCGTTTCGCAGTATGACCCGAATTTCACACCTCAACAACCGTTTGCACATGAAAACGTTATCAGAAACCTTGAAAAAGATATTTTGCTCCGAGTTGTCGACAACAAATGGATTGACCACTTACACAACATCGACATGCTCCGTGACGGTATCGGATTGAGAGCTTACGGGCAAAAAGATCCGCTAATCGAGTACAAGCGTGAGGCTTACGACCTGTTCAACAAAATGATGTTTGAAATTCAGGGCGACACGGTTAAACACTTGTTCAGAACTAAATTTGGAATTCAAGTTGTTAACAACAATCCTGACGAGCCAAACAACGGCGGGAACGAAGAAATCGTTTAAAGATTAAAGGCGGGAAGGTTTTAAAACCTTCCCGCCTT